>MDTC01198767.1_pt1 | contig 32441 bp, 30 predicted proteins | sample 811181 | NCBI WGS metagenome assembly MDTC01 (sample SAMN05326644, study PRJNA326480) | marine metagenome | isolation source: seawater | place: Pacific Ocean: North | collected 2011
CACAACAACAATAACTACAACACAAAGTCCAGTTCCTACTGAAACTATGACAACAACAATAACTACAACAAATAGTCCAGTGCCTACAGAAACTATCACAACAACTATGACAACAACCCCAAGTATGACTACAAGTCCAGAGCCTACAGAAACTATCACAACAACTATGACAACAACCCCAAGTATGACTACAAGTCCAAGTGTACCGGTTGTTATACTTTCAAATACTGAAGTATTTTCATATACTGGAGACTATCAAGAATTTCTTGTTCCACAAAACACAACAGGTACAATTCGTGCATATGTATGGGGTGCTGCTGGTGGCGGAGGAATACATGGCAGAGGTGGTGCTGGTGGATTTTCTAAAGGTGATATTACTGTAACTGGAGGTGAAACTTTATATGTTATTGTTGGACAAGGTGGTAAAACAAGAGCAGCATCAGGTTCACAAAGACATAATGGTGCTGGTGGTGGTGTTTCTGGTATTACATCTGAGTGGAGTACTATTGACATTGCATCTACACACGGTGGATCAATTATCATGGCAGGAGCTGGTGCGGGTGGTGGTAATCAATCTACAAATGGTCATGGTGCTAGTGGTGGTGGTTCGAGTGGTGGGGCTATTTTTACTGCACACAAACCTGGTACTCAATTTGCTGGGGGTGTCTGGCCTGGACCTAGACTAAACTCAAACAATGCCACACATGGTACTAGTGGTTCATATTTCCGTGGAGGTATAGGAGGTGGTAACGATAGACAAGCAGGTGAAAGTGGTTGGCCAAATGAGGCTTGGGGAAGTATTTGGGCAACTTCAGGTGGTGGTGGTGGTATGAATGCTGCTGGTGGTGGTGGTGGGTATTACGGTGGGTGTGGTGGTACTGATTGGCAAAATAATAACAGTACTGCAAGAAATGGTGGTTCTGGGGCAGGAGGTTCTGGTTATATTGGTGGTGATAGTACACATACTGTATCAAATGCATCAACATCAGGTACAAATCTATCAGGTTCTGCAAATAATCCTCCAGGTACAGGTAGTGATGGTGACGGTCATTATGTATCAGGTGTAGGTGTGCCTACACAAGCAAATACAACAATAGGTGCAAGGGCAGGTAATGGTTTGGTTGTAATAGTATATAATTATTATTCTTCAGGAAGTTATGCTTCTACACCAACACCAACACCTGATAACTCAGTTCCAACTGCTCATTATTCTATAAATGCTTCAAATGGAACGTTCGAAGAAAGAACAGATACTGCAAACAAAGCAACTTCTTCGATATCTTTTAATAATTCAGTTGTTGAAACAGACACTTTACTTGACGGGTCGACTGGTAATATCCTTAAAATGACACAATATGGTTATATTATAACTAATGATGGTCAAGGAAATCCGTGGTCATCAGCAACAGGTACACCATCTTACTCTATATCAATTATGTGTAAAAACATTAATGCGGTTGGTGATACCACAAATGAATATTCAGGTATTGATGATAGAATTATTCAGTTTGGATCTACAAATAATCATAATAATATATATTTAGCATTTAATGCAAATGATACTGTTGTTATGAGATTCCAGTCTTATGCTAATAGAAATAATTCTAATAGAACAACATTAGGAACTTCTACTAATACATTAAATGACCAACAATGGAATTTATTAGTATTAACAAGAAGCAGTGATAGATTAACATATAAAGCATATCTAAATGGTGTTCTTGAAATAACACATACGTTATCAAATTCCAGTGATATACCAATTTTCCCTTGGGCAGTCAATGATGCAGCACGAATACAGTATGGGTTCTCAAGAGATTTAACTACACCAAACGGTTTATACAAAATCCAAGAAATTAAACAATGGGCTGAAGTATTAACAGATGATCAAGTATCTAATTTATATACCGATTACGGAGGGACTACGACATACACTATAACTGAAGTAGATAATTATACAGCAGATACTCCAAATCATTCTTCATCAGCAACAACATTTCCTCTGACACTTCCTTCGGGTAACTTTAGTGTTACATTTGAAATGAGTGATTTTGATTGTAATACAGGTAATTTTTCACGATGGAATCATCATGGAAGATATCAATTACAAATAAAAGATAGTTCTGGTAATATTGTAACTGGGACATTAGTATCTAACGTTTCATGTACAAATATCATAGATTCAAGTACAAATCAAAGTGGTTTGTCGTCATTTGCGGATAATAATACACAGTGTTGTAAAACTCATTTTATGAACTCTGCGAGAAAATTTGATAACTATGCTACATGGGAATTTGATTTTGCATCAGCCGGAGATACTTATGATTTTATTGTATCCGCAAATGGAGGAAGTGATGCTACTTATCTTAGATATTCTTTCACAATGACATTTACGTAGTAGTGGGTCTGCAATGTTTATATTGTATTCTATTCGCGTAACAAATGGTCTTGATAATGAGGAAGAGTGGTTTTTATAGGGGGGTCTTGAAATGCGCGACGCGAACAGAACCCCATACAACAACTGAAGTAGACCATTACACCAATCGTATTTATTCATTGTAAAAATTAATTTATATTATATGAATAAATATTCATTTGTGTACACAAAAAACTTTTTTGTTATTGATAACAAAGTACCAAAAATGCAGTATTTAAATAACAATTTGTTTTTTTCTAAAGAAAATAAATTATATCAATCAGAAACACAATTTAAAGTATTTGAACGAAATATTTCATCATTCACATTTAATTTTAACGGAACCGAACTTTTTATTTTAAATAATGCAAATTTTATTTTAAAATATGTCTTAGACATTCCATGGGACATTACCTCCGTAATTGAAAGTTCTGTAAAACTACGAATACTTATGTCAGAAAGTATTGCTTATACTGAAAATAATGGAAAACAAATTTTAATAATTAGTACTAATTCAAAAATATACTTTTACAATGTAAATGATTGGCATGATAAAAATATAATTGCTATTTCAAAAAATCATATAGATAATAAACATTCTATAACTGTCACTGAAGATTGTTCATTTTTATTTATTTTAGATACAACTAAAAATATTGTTTTTATTTACACAATTACTGAAAGTTGTGTTATAAATTATAAAAATAGATTTTTTATGGGATCCGATTACGATTCCAAATGTATTTCATATAGTAATGAAAAATTGTATTTTCTTTCTTACAATAAAAACAATGAATCTTTTGTTTTTGAATATGAAAATCATAAAGTATATGAATACAAATACGTTCCAACTACACCATCTTTAACCCATAACACACCAACTTTAACCCATAACACACCATCTTTAACCCATAACACACCATCTTTATCTACTCATAACACACCAACTTTAACCCATAACACACCATCTTTATCTCCTCATAACACACCAACTTTAACCCATAACACACCAACTTTATCTCATAACACACCAACTTTATCTCCTCATAACACACCAACTTTATCCCATAACACACCAACTTTATCCCATAACACACCAACTTTATCTCATTAAAATTATAATTAATTTATTAAATACTATATGATTAAAAATATAACTGATATGAATCATTTGGAGTTGAATAAAGTACTCAATTTAAAAGGAATTGATACTTCCAAAATGAATAGAGTTGACAAATTATTAAAATTAAAAGGTCTTGGAATTAATGAGTATTTACTAACAAATGAAAAAGAACATATAATGAACAAAAATGTAAGTATTCAAACCATTCATTTTAAATCAAGTGGGTCTTCTCAGTCATATAGTTCAGGGAAAAAGGTTGTAAAAAATGAACCATTTGGGTATGATGTTAAGTTTACAGATATAGAAGTGAAAAATAATATTATAGTTGATGGAAGTTTGAATATCGGAGGTAAAATTATTAATAATACAAAATTAAAAATTACAGAAGATAGTTCAGAAGTTAATACTTTCATAATTAACTTTACAGAGGCTGTTTCTGTTTTTGAGATTAGTACTAGTAATTCAATTATTAATTTAAAATCTAATACATCAAGTATAGATTATTATAAAACAGGAGAAATATTTTTTAATATACAAAATGTTAATGGGTGTTTGATAAAAGAACACAATTCAGATTCTAACATTATAATATCAGGATTAGGTGATACTGGGTGGACCTTTCCTCAAGGTAAATGGATTGCTACATATGTTATCGTTGGTTCTATAATTTACATAAATTTTATGAATAAAATTTATAATATAAACTCTGGTAATACTAGTAATACACTTTTTAAAGAATTTTTGGGTGTTCCAACAAGTAATCCACAAAATGATAGTACATTACTTTACAAAACAGATGGAACATTTGAGTTCACTGATACCACTTCAGAAAATACACTAGAGTATAATGTAACTGATGCGGATGGTGATATAAATATAGTTCAGTATACATTAGGAACTGGATATAGAAATTACATTCTTAATGTAAATATAACTGGTATATTTAAATTAAATAGCTCTGGTATACTTTCTTCAAATAGATATGGTTTTATATTAATAAACTGGATAAATGGAACACAAATTCGATATGTATTTCCTACAAATTGGAAAACAACAACTATTCCACAAACTTATTCTGGAAAAAGTTATTTATTAAATTATGTTGTAGATATCTCACAATCAGTCAACCAAATAAAAGGAAGTTGGTCAATATTAACTTAAAAAAAAAAGTCATAACTTTATTATGTATATTAGTATTTGTGGTAATATCGGAAGTGGTAAAAGCACACTAATTTCTGCAATAAAAAAAGAATTTCCAGAAATTAATGTACAATATGAACCTTTAAATGAAATAAATGGTCTTCTTGACTATTTTTATACTGATATGAAAAGATGGTCATTCACTCTTCAAATGAAGTTACTAGGATTATATTCAAATATGATTAAAGAACATAAAAGTGATATTATTATAACTGAAAGAAGTCAATATGAAAGTTTTAATATATTCGGAACAATATTAAAAAATAAAGAATTTTTAAACGATGAAGAATTTAAAATTATGGAAATGTTTTATAAATTAAATGGAATAAAACCAAATGTTTTTATTTATATTAAAACAAATCCATATATTTGTTTTGAAAGAATAAAACAACGAAATCGTGAATCTGAAAAAACAATTGATATAAATTATTTATCAAGTTTGCATGAAGAATATGAAAAACATTTTATTGGAACAAATCATATATTTGTTTTAAATGGAAATATAAGCCATGAATTTATAAAACGCAAAGTAATAGACATTATTAAAAATATTAATGAAATGAAAAGTATTTATTCATAATAATATATGAAAAGATGTATTGTAATTATTTTGTTTGTAATATTTTTAATAGGATGTTTAATATGTTATAGAGAAAAAAGTGAAACGTTTATAGGAAGTAAAAATCATATTGAGAATAATTCTTTACAAAAATCATTTAATGTCGTTTTGGAATATTTACAAAAAGAAAGTTTTGGGTCATATTATATCATCAAAGTAAACGATATTAAGTCATCAGGATCTAAAATTAAGGGTGATCTAATGATAATGAACAAATCAAATGCAACAGTGAATCGTTATAATATTCAAGTGTCAGTTCCTATGAACGATAAAAGTGATTATGTTGTTGATTTTGTAAAGTTTTTTAATGAAACTAATGATACTTATATGGAAAATATGGAAAAAGTTAATTTAAATAGTTCTGAACTAGATAAAAAATATTTTAAAGCAGTTAAAGAATAAATATCGGGATTATTTTAATGAAAAGTCAAAATCAATTTTCAAGTAAAGATATAAAAAGTAAATTAGATGGATATAAAGAAATATGTAGAAAAGATCTATCTAAAATTCAATCTGGTGATAAATTAAGATATATAACAAATAATGAATTTAGAGGAGGAGGGGTTGTAAAAATCAATAGGTATCCTGATTATATGGTTTTAATTAATGTTATGAATAAACATACATGGAGTATGCAAATCAAAACAGATCCAACATTAGTTGTTTATGCTAAAACAAAAGAGATGCAACTGAAAGAAAAAGAACAAAAAGAAAAAGAAATTGAAGAAATGAAGAAAATTTATGATATGTATAAAAGTGGAAAATTAGAAAAGAAAAAATAAAAGTGGAAAATAAAAGTTGAAAATAAAATTAGAAAAAATAAAAGTTGAAAATAAAAGAAAAAATAAAATTAGAAAAAATAAAAGTTGAAAATAAAAGTGGAAAATTAGAAAAGAAAAAATAAAATTGTAATGTAAATGAATTTAGATCCTTATGACGTTTTGGGAATTCCAAGTAATAGTGATTGGAAAACAATCAAAAAGGCTTATAAACATATGTTAAACCAAACTCATCCTGATAAAATGGGGAATGCTAAATACTTTATGTTAGTTCATGAAGCATTTAATCATTTACAAGAAACTCGAAATCATGAAAAAAAGTATAAAAATTTACCTACAGAGGAAGTGAAATATAGAAATGATATGGAAGATATACCTGAACCTCATAAAATAAAAAATTTTACAAATGAAAAATTTAATAAATATTTTGAAAAAAATAAAATACAAGAAGAAAATTATATGAACAGTGGGTATGGAAGTAAAATGACTCAAAGTTTAAATTATCAAGAAGATATTTCTGAACTTTTAAAAAACAAATTAAAAATACCAAAACAAGAGCTTGTTATGTATAAAGAACCAGAGGCTTTAAACTCATCAAATATATTTGACAGTTGTTATGAATTAGGTAAAGGTAAAGAAACAGATTTTTCATGTAGAAATGGAACTGATATAATGGAAGCTTATTGCGAGAGACCACAGTTAGCAGATACTTCACACAGATACAGAGATGTTAATGATATAAGAAATCAAAGAAGTTCTCAGAATTTAATATTTAATGAAGAAGAAAAAGAATATTACAGGAAAAAAGCAGAAGAAAAAGAAAGATTGGAACAATATAGACTTCAAAGACAGACTCAAAATGATATGAATCTTCATGAACGATATGTGGAATTATATAGAAGACTTAATTAAAATGTAAATTAATATAAATGAAATATACTGGTCCGACAAAATATTTAACAACAGATGCAAGATTCAGTAATATAGAATTGGTACCAAATGGTACAGAAGCTTTTATAATTGCATCTGGAAATTCAAGAACAAGTCTGTTAGTAAAACAATTTAATTCTGCAAAGAAGATTTATGAATGGAAAATAAATCCTGAAATTATTGAAGAATATCTAAAAACAACTTCTGCCCAAACTGTAAATTCAGATGTAAATAATGTTGTTTTTACAATTGAAGTTGATAATATGAATATACCAAATCAGGAAGATGATTTTACAGTCTATATGAAAGAATTAATAAGAGGATATTTAAATGGTCTATCAAATGGTATAGTTGGATACCAAAATGGTATTTCAGTATCTAAAATAAAAGACTCAGACAATAATATTTTATATGAGGGAACCCCAATTAGTATTGACGGAATTAATGGAACTATTAATGTAGATTCATTGACTAACGATGATTTTATAATACCATTTTCAAAAAGGTTTTTTAATGTATCTGGAAATGTTGCGGGAAATATTGAAGGCGACTATATTTCTAAAAGTCCACCAGTATCTATATTTCTAACAACACAAGTTCAAACTGTTGATCCTGACGTTATTAAAAATGTTCAAAAAGTAAATATTAAAAGTTATATAATTAATGCTATTGATGAATCATTTTCAGATGCCGTTACCGACAGTGGAGGCGAAGATAATTTCTATACAGGAGGCACTCCTTATGAGGCTCCAAATGTTGACATTGAAACTGTCATAATTGAAGAAAGAAATATTCCAACGCCATCAATGTCTCCAACAGTGTACGCAAGCCCCACAATGACATCAAGTTCGTACGCAAGCCCCACAATGACATCAAGTTCGTACGCAAGCCCCACAATGACATCAAGTGCGTACGCAAGCCCCACAATGACTTCAAGTTCGTACACAAGTCCTACAATGACATCAAGTGCGTACACAAGTCCTACAATGACATCAAGTGCGTACACAAGCCCAACAATGACATCAAGTGCGAACACAAGTCCTGAAATGTTTTACAGAGATGATTTATATATAAATATAGGGAATAAATATCCTTTACCAATAATATTTGCGAAATTAAACCAAACAGATATAAATCCAAATGATAAAATAATAGTTGCTGTTAAAGAAAAACAGGATGAAGGGTTTTTGAATAATATAGCAAATGTAAAGGGTAAATCAGTAACTGTAGGTGATGAAAATTATTATCAAATTTCGGAATCGTTTATAACAGATGGTTCATATTTTGCTATTCAATTTTATGGATTTGAATATTACAGTGAAAATGATAAAATTTTATATAACGATTTGTTGTTTATATTTGTAAGAGATAACAAAGGGTATGAATTAATAGAATATTTAACAGATGATAGAGTAATAAGAGATACAAATGAAACATATTTAAATGATGTTGTGATAAATGGATATATTAATAATGAATTAAATACATCTCCTTATGATTCTATTTATAAAGAAGAAAATGGATTTTTCCATATGAAATTTAAAAATGAAGAAAATAAAAAGTGGAATTTTGAAATTACTGAACAATACGATATATATTCAAGAATGAAAAAGGTAAAAAGTATTGAAACACCTATAATATATAAGACTAAACAAAATACATTAGAAGGGAATATAGAAGGAAATATAGAAGGAACAGAGATAATAAGTTTTGAAAACAAAATTTCATACATTGAAAATGTAAAAGATAAATGGTTTGAATTTGATACAGGTAAATTTTCAAATCAAGTTTCATTTTATTCTAAAGTATTTATGAATGAAACAAATATAATCGAAGATGAAGATTTAATTGCAGCATTTGTAAAGGATGCATCTGGAAATGAGGAATTAAGAGGGGTTACAAATGTAGTAGTGGATGATGTTTGTAAAACTGTTATATGTATAGATGAATTAAATCATAATGAAACTATAAAATTTAAATTATACAAATCAAAAAATTATGTTATAAATGATGAAGTGTTATTACAAGGTAATTGTATTTATGAATTATCAGATGTATTACCTGTAGGATCAATAATAGAAGGTGGTATTTATAGTACTGAATATGATGATGCATTTAAATTTAAATTGGGAAGAATGAGAATAGAACTTACATCAAGTAATAATGAGTTTTCTATGAATATTAATATAAACAATCCAGTAAAAGAAACAATATTTGGTGAAAATCTAAATAAAATAAAAGGATTTAGAAATCAGAAATATATTGCGATCAAGTCTGGTGATAAATGGTTAAGTTCAACAATTCCTGCAAATGATCCAGACCTTCCAAAATATGGAACTACTAATTTTGCTGAAGCAAACTTTATAACATCTACTTTTTATTCAGTTGAAATAGAAGAAACTGTGTTATTAGAAATTGATGGTAATCCAATTGGAACGCCTACAAATATATCATTAAAAAAAGGATATAATTGGGTTGGATATCCAATTGGAAGTGAAAAACCAATTTCTGAAGTTCTTGGAGGAAATCAGGTTGTGAATTCAAATGATGAAAAAACACTAAATAGTGTTTATACAAAAGAACATGGTGCGTCTATTTACAATACAAGTGCTGATTCGTTTATTGGGACGTTATCAACAATGAAACCTGGTGGGTCATATATGATAAATGTAAAAGAAAATTCTAAATTAACTTTAAATAAAATATATAATATGGAAAATGAAATAATATCACCTGCTGGATTTTTTGAAATAACATTTACAAATCCATTTGAATTTGAAATAAGTAATACATATGTATATATAAATAATGGAGAACTTGCTTTCATTTTTGAAAAAGATGGAAAATGTTATGGGTTTATACATGAAAATTCATACATTGGATTAGGACAACATAATACTAGTTTCCAAACAAATAATTTGAAAATTGATAATATTATTATACCTAATGTATTAAATGGGTCTTATATACAAACGAAATTAGAAGTAGAATTTACTATATCTGATAATCAAACGTGTGAAATTGATAAAACAAATGGTAATTTAGATTTTATGATTATTATGGAACCTGATCCTTTAAATAGTGATGGAGAATCTGCAACTAATTATAAGTTATCTGAATTAGGTGAATTCTTAAGTGAAACCAAAAAACCTCCATTTTCATTTGAAGGAACATTTAAATCACAAAGTGAAGTTCCTATACAGATACAAAATTTTGTATTTGGAAAAATACCATCAATTTCTACAGAAACTACAACATTTACTTTATTGAAACAAAATACAGGTTCTAAACAAATCGAGGTATTATTTAGCCCTGATACATTAATAAATGGGGATGGATTGATATCTGCAATACAATTAAATTTTAATGAAGATATAGAATTAGTATCAATTGTAAAAGATTATACAAATGAATTAAATGTATGGGTGAATGTGATGGATGCGGTTGGACCAAATGCTGTTGGGTTGATATCAATGAATGGAATACCTATTGAAACATTTGGAAGTGAATTTAAATTTAAAATGCAATATAAATCGGTAGATTTGGATAAAGTAAATCTTGAATCTGTAATAGTTGCTGATTCGAGTGGTAAAAAATACAAAACTACTTTTAAATAAAATAAAAAGTGATTATATAGATGGAAGGAATGTTTTCGGATATAGATATATATAGTGCAGATTCTTCATTACTTTATATAGATGGGATTCCTTTATTAAAAAAGATTAAAAATAAATATTACTTGAATGTGGTTCAGAGAATAAATTCGTATGGAGTAGATTGGATTTTAGGAAATTCAGATTCAATACCTATTTCTAAAACAATTACTAAAAAACTAAAGAAACAAAATACTAAAAACCCAATTACTAAAAAACTAAATAGTACTCAATCTATGTATAGAGGTGATGTAGTATCTTCATATGGGTCAATTACTTCATTAGATGCTCTTACAATATTACAATTAAGTGTTGGAATGATTCCAATGAATAAAATAAAAGGAAGAGAACATTTAGTTTTTACATATGGGTCTAATCTTCCTTCAAAGTGGGATGGACTTTCAAGACCAACAACATTAGACGCTTTAACAACACTGTATTACGCTGTTAAAAAACCAGGGTATGAAGATCCACTAGTTTATACTACTACACAGCATGAAGATAATAATATAAGTATTGATTTAGATCATAATTGGAAAATAGAAATTGTAGATGAAACTTTGAATTTCACGAAAAATTCATTAACAATTGCTAATATTGTGCCTAAAACTGGAGAACAAAGATATAATGTTGAAGATTTTACTCAAAACAAAGAAAAAGTATTATCAAAAGATTGGTCTATTTATTATCCAGACCCTTCAAATAATACAATACTAGACAATTTTGATAAACAATTGAAATTTATGTATAAAAATTATATACAGACAACAATAATACCTAACCAAGAAAATTTGAAAACAAGAAAAACAATTAATAACATGAAATTGTCATTAGGTAAATTTTGGAAATTGTATACAGATAAAGATTCACTTGAATTTTATTATAGAGAATCTGAAAGTTCTAGTTATGTTTCACAAATGTATATTGGAAATGCAATAAATTAATTTCTTTTAAAACCCAGAAATAATATTATTAAAAGAACAAAAAGTAATAACATATAATTTTTATTTTTGTTTTCAAATGGAAAAATAACATCCATTGAAGAAAAAATATTACATTTTTTGGGAATAGTGGGAATTTCAGGTTCTTTTTCAGGTTCTAATAGGGGGTTTTGTATTAAAGGTCCTTTTTCAAAAAGAGGTGTAGGCATATATTTATCACATTGATCCATATTGAAACATTCTGGTTCATATTCATACATTATATTTTATCGGAGAAAAAACTTTCAACTTCAGAATCAAGTTCTTCATAAAAACTATCAATGTATTGATTATCTGAAGTTTCTGATTTTGTAGGTTGTGAGGAGTTTTGAAAGAAAATGTCAAATGCGCCAGTACCCATGCGAGCTAATTTACCTAAAGTAACATTTTCGGTTACACCTTTTAATAAGTCTTTTTCTGTAAATTGTGCAGCTTCACATAAAACATCAACGGTTTCTTCAAAAGAACATTTCATTAATGGTCCTGCTTCACTTCTATTAATACCATGTCTTGTAATAGCCATTATATCTCCTTTACAAGTCATAGTATCAACCAACGTTAAGAAGTGTCTATTATTAATATATGTTCCATCAAATTCTAAAACGTTTTTAATTTCATTATATAATACTTGTCTTGCTGCTTCTATTCCAAGAAGTTCTTTTATTTCTATAATATTATTTGAAATTGTTTCTTTGTAATTTACTTCAGGATAATTAAAAATTGTTCTTAAACAAGACCCATCTGTTTCTATAAAATTGTCTGTAATAAATGTTCTCTTTATTTCTTTTATGCCATAAAGTCTTGTATGTTTTAGTTTACTTGCGAAAACTCTGATTTCAGAAATATCAACCTCTTTATCATATAAAGCATCTTCATGGATATAAACGTATATACAGTCAGGAGTGCATATAGATGTTATATTATTTTCATATTCTTGATCTAAAAGGAAACAAATATTACATAAATCTATTTTTTTTGAATTAATATTATTTGTATTTAATGTAAATTTGATACAATAACTTAATAATCCATTAGAAATCCAATCAACATGTTCATTTATTATTTCATTTTGAATATTAGTAGATAATACATACATATTTAATGTATTATATTCAATATTAGACGCAAAAGAGTGTAAAGTACTTTCATCATTTAGAATTATTTTCATTGAAGGTGATTTAATATTTTTTGCAACATTGATTAATTCTTTGAATCGTGGAACTCCTAATGTAACATTTTTAGCTGAAATTCCTGCTGAATGAAAAGTATTAAGTGTTAATTGAGTAACTGGTTCTCCTAATGATTGGGCTGTTAATGTTCCGACCATTTCTCCATAAATGATTCTTGATCTTAAAAACTGGTGTTTGACTTTTGTTTCTATAATATCTAATTCATTCTTTGAATAAATATTTTTAATTGAAAGTAATAAAATTTCAATATATTTAAATGAACTATATTTAGTTGTTTTATTGTAAATCCATGAAATTAAATCTATTAACCATTGTTCAAAATCATTACACCCATTTGAAGAAATTGATAATCCATTCAAAATTCTAGATAAATGGATAGGACTATAAAGTTTTTTAGACTTTTGCATATTAATATCGTGATAATGTTTCATTAAGGTTATACGTTGATAATCGGTAAAATTACAAAAATTTGTAATAAATGGGATTGTTTCTGAAAACAAATATACAGCATTTGAACCATCGTCTCCGTAAGAAAATTGTAAAATGTCTCCAATACTATTTCTTACAGTTTGATCATAATGAATAGAGATATCTTCCATTGATTTAATCAATCTACGTTGAATATATCCAGTTTCTGAAGTTTTTACAGCAGTATCAATGATACCTTCTCGTCCCCCCATTGCATGATAAAAAAACTCATGGGGTTCTAATCCCTTTTTATAAGAATTTTTCACAAAACCCTTTGCAGGGGGGCCATTATCATTTACATTAAAATGAGGTAATACTCTATAAGTATAACCCATTTCAACTCTTTTACCATTTACATTTTGTTGTCCAACACATCCCATAATTTGAGCCATATTCAATATAGAACCCTTTGACCCAGCAGTTACGGTACTATTGATATTGTTTTTTAATGAAATACTGTCTTTTACAGCCTTTCCAGATAAACTCATAGCATTATTCAAATTATTATTAATTTGTGATTCATAAATACCAATATCAAACAATTTTGAATTTTTAGAAAGATTAATAATATCATTTACCTTTTGCCTGCATGTACTCATAATCTCATTTACTTGCATATCTGTTTTTTTATCTACAAAAATATCCATTGCACCAATTGAAAACCCTGTATGTATAAGCCATTCTGTTACAATATATTGTAAATCTGATAAAAACCTTTTTGCTTGGATATGTCCATAATCTAACCATAAAATATGAACTATACTTCCCTCCGAAGTTCCTAACGACTTTTTACATAAATTGCCATATAAATGAATTCCATTTTTTATTATTACTTCTCCATCTGATAAATATTTTTTGTCATTTTCATCATATAAAGCATTTTTTCTATAATAATTAAATTCTGATGGTAAAATTAATTGAAGCAATTGTTTTCCTGTCCATAATTTCTTTGGTTTTAAAATTGCTGGTTTTGGCAAACTACTAAATGGTAAATCAAGTTTGCATAATATATTTGATACAACATCACTATCTAAAAATGTACTTTTTAAAGTTAATTTATGAGATCCTAATAAACTATCTTGAATAATTCCCATAACAGGTTTATTACTTTGTGGAGAAACAATATGTTTTGATACCATCATAAGTTCCTCAATCTCTGCTTTTGTTTGATAATTTTGAGGAACAAATATATTCATTTCATCACCATCAAAGTCAGCATTGTATGGATTAGTTGCTGATAAATTCATACGAAATGTTAAATTATTCATTAATTTGAGTCTATGACCCATCATAGACATTTTATGCAAACTAGGTTGTCTATTAAAAATTACAAGGTCATTATCTTTTAAATGTCGTTCAACAGTATCTCCAATATTAATTTCTATATTCTTTACAAAACGTAAATCTTTAGAAATACCATTTTGAATAACAAACTTGGCTCCTGTTGATCCAAATTCTGGGTCAGTTCCATTATTAACATATTCTTGTAATATTGATTTGTTATAATTTGTTACTGTTTCAGGAAATGTTAAATTATGTGCAATTTTATAAGGGATTCCTAGTTGGTCTAAATCAATATTCGGTTCTGCAGTAATTACTGTTCTTGCAGAAAAATTAACTCGTTTTCCCATCAAATTCCCTCTTACACGTCCTTCTTTTGATTTTAATCTCTGACAAATTGCTTTTAACGGTCTTCCAGTTCTCTGTGTTGCTTGAGGTATTCCAGGAATACCATTATCAATATATGTAGTTACGTGAAATTGTAATAATTCATATAATGTATTAAAAACTTCTTTGTCTTTATCAATTTTTGAAAATTGATTATTGGTTTTGATAATTTCAGTTAATTTATGTGTCAAGTCATCTTGACTTTTCAATGAAGCATCCATAATTACAGAAGGCCTTACATGAGGAGGAGGAACTAACAGATTTTTTATTATAAAATCTTTTGGATGACTATATTCCTTTGTAAATCCCAAAGCTTTCAGTGTATTCGTTGGTAAATCTTTTACATAATCATATACAGTTGAACCAATTAATTTTATCCTTTGTCCATTGTCTATATAAATATCATGTTTATCTAATATAATCTTATTTTTTGTAGCCTCACAATGACAACATTTATTTTTATTTTTACATAGCTCATGCGTTGTTTTAAACATATACGAACTTTTATTTACAACTTTATCAATTGGAACAATTATTTGTTTACAATTTAAACAAATACATTGAAGAACTTTTACCAATTGCTTTATAAATAAAATATGAAAAACAGGTTCTGCTAATTCTATATGACCAAAATGTCCTGGACAATGGATAGAATTTTGATGACATGTTTGACATATATATTGTCTATCTATAGTTCCCATCCTGAGGTCCCCTAAACTATTTGGTTTTGGTATCCCTTTATCATAAATTTCATGAGCTAATACTTCAACAACAGACAATTTTTTTATTTCTTCATTATTCATAACTCCAAACTGAATTGCATCAACACACTCCATTGTAATTAATACGAATTATTTGTTTAAATATTTAAAGTTATTATTATACATTCTATATATGAAGTTTTATAATTCAGAATGTTTTCAAATTAATAATGATGATTTAAAAATACATTTAAAGAAAATCATTGGAAATGAATATTTTTTTGGTCCGCAACCAATATCAATAGAAAGAAAACATTTTAAAGAACTTTATTCCAACGATTATTATATTTCTAAAAAAGCAGATGGTCAAAGATATTTGTTATGTTTATTAACATTTAATGATAAAAATATTGCATTATTTATTGATAGAAAATTTGATATGTTTATGGTTAAATTTAAATTTCCAAAAGAATGTTTTAAAGACACTTTAATAGATGGAGAAATGATAACAAAAAATAATCAAACTTATTTTTTATGTTTTGATTGTTTAAAATTTTCTGGAAAATCTCTTTTAAATTTTTGTTTTTCAGAAAGAATTAAACATATGCAAGTTTTAATAAAAAATTATAAACATTCTAATGAAGATTCTTGTATTCTTTATTTAAAAGAATTTTTGTTATACAAACAAATTGTACCACCTTTTAAAGATACGTGGTATGATACAGATGGTTATGTATTTATGCCTGAAAAAAATGAAATTACATTTGGAACGCATAATCATTTTTTTAAATGGAAACCTTTATTAGAAAATACAATTGATTTTATAATCAATAATGATTATAAATTATGTTTAAATAAAAATAGTTTGATTTCTAAAACATTAAATAATATTCAATTTACAAATATAGAAAAAAAAGATATAATAGTTAATAAAATTTATGAATGTAAATATATAAAAGAAAAAGTATGGTCCCCTATCATATTAAGACATGATAAAACAATACCAAACAGTTATTATGTTTACCAAAAAACATTATTAAATATTAAAGAAAATATTCAAGAATCTGAATTTTTTAACAAAAACATTTAGGTTGTATTTCGGAAACCTCTTGAAATTGAAAAATCAATTCTTTTGCTGACATTCTTTTATTAGGTTCTATTTGTAACATATAATTTGATATAATTAATTGGATATTTTTAGGTGTTTTCTTAAATGGAATTTTAAAACTTTTATTTTGTATAGAATTAACATATATTACCCAATCTTGTATAAAAAACTTTGTTTCTTCAAAAAGTTCAAAAAATACAATTCCACAACTCCAAATATCAATCTTTTCTTTATAACTATTTCCTAAAATTAACTCTGGAGCCATATATCTATAGGTTCCAACATTTTGCGTTAGATCAGAATTATCTAAAGTTAAATTTGATTGTGATTTATTTTCAATATTCTTTTCGTATAACATTCGAGATAAACCAAAATCTGTAATTTTTACTTTGCCATATGTATTTACCAATATATTTGTTCTTTTTATATCTCTATGAATTAAATACTGAGGTTTTCTGTTATGCATATAAGCAATCGCCTTTAATATGTCATTACAAATAATGATTTTTTTATGATTTGATAATTTACTTTTAGATATATATTGTTCCAGATTACCATTTGATAAATATTCAATTAATATAATAAAAGGTTCTTTAACATAACCAAGTAATTGTACTACATTTGGATGATGTAATTTTGTCATTTGTTCAAACTCCTGAATAAGTTGGGTTTTATCATCTTCAGACAAAGACTGATTAGAAACTTTTGCAACAATTTGAGTTCCTCTCCAATTTGCTATATATGCTTTACCAAACCCACCTTCTCCAATGCATTTGTTTCTGTCAATTATAACATCCCATGGTGGGATTTCCCATTCTTTAAAGTCATGCTCTTTCAAATAGTGGTATTGTTTTGGAATACCACCTTTATAACTATTAGAATCCTGGTCATACATATTGTTATTATATACAAGTTCTTTAATTAATTAAAAATATCTGGATTGTAAAAGTAAGGGTCATTGTTATATAAACGAATTGTATAAGTTGCATTCATTTCTGGAATAGTAACTTGATCGTTGTCGTACAGTTCTTGACAACCAAAGTTATCCATACATTGTCTGTTTTTATGAACCAGCGGTATTTTTAGAGGCAATGCATCATTAGTTAAAGTATAATAATTCCAATTAGTAGAACCTCTATGTATTTTTCTTCCTAATAAAGGAAGAATAGACCCATTTGTATGCAAAATACCTAATTGTCTAAAAGATTCTATATATTGAGTTGGGATGTTGAAAGTTGGAGCTTGAACTTGAACTTTTTCTACAATTGGTTGTGAAGTAACATAAATTGGCTTTAAATTTTCATTTTCGTTTAATAAATTTTTAATAATTAAACATTGATAACCCAAAGAAAGTATAAAGATGATGAAGATAATGAGAATACTTCCACTAGCGTTCATTGTTTATAAAATGTAAAATATTTTTAATATTATGAGAGAAGGTTCATATACTTTATTGTCAGTTAAAGATTTAACAGTAAAAAACTTAAATGTAGAAAACATAAATATTAAAGAAAAACTTGAAAAAGGATTAGAAACAAGTGCAGAAATAGTAAAGAATTTGTATGAATCAATGAATAATACAAATTGTTTTACTGATTGGTATAAAGAAAATATTGATTATTTATTTAAATTTTTTCATTTATCAAAAACTTTTTTACCTTTCTTTTGTGAAAAATTAGTTTCTTTAAAAATAGTTCAAAAATATGAAAACAGCATTCCTTTATATTCAAAAATTAATTGCTATGATGAATTTGACAACCTTATTACAGTTTTTAAAACAGAAAAAGGTTTGCAAATGTATCAGCATGCTCAATATGAAACTATTTTTGTTTCAAATTTATTTGATGATGAAGACAACGAATTAAATATTAAACAATTAAATTAAAATTAAATTATGGGAAGATTATTTATAGATCAATTTGAAAATAATTGTGTAACATACTGTTGTTTTTTATGTAAAAGTGAACTATTTCAAAATAAAGATGTCATTGTAGAACATATAGAAACTACATTTGGGAATTGCTCAGGTGTTTCCGATGTTCTTAACACACATATTTATGATACACGTAATGATAGTTGTTTACATATTACAAATACTATATCAACATATGACGACGATGCCGCATTTAATATTCAGAATGTGAAAACGAAAGAAGTTTTATGTAAATGTTGTTATTCACATTTAGGGTGGTTGCATGATGGTGCAACTAAATTATTTATTATTCAAAATACAAAAGTATTTTTATTAATAAGACAAATTAATCGATAACTTTAATTTTTTTTTCTTTAATACAATTTTCAAAAATAGATTTTTCTTGTACAAAATCATGATTTTCTGATTTTTTAATATTATCATAAAAATGATTTGTTCCTTCGCCAAACGTAAACCCTAAAATAGTAATATCAGAATATTTGCTCATTAAAAAATATAAGGCTACCAAACCTATTGTGGGGCAACGATTGATATTTAATGGATTATTAAATTTATAAATTTTTGTGCAATGTGAATTTTTAAAATTCTCTAGTTGTATTCTATCTTTCATACATATATTTGCAAGATTTCTTGGAGAATTAATGAAATATATTTCATTAACTTTTTTTCTTCTTTCTTCTAATTGATCCATTAATCCCCATAAAATATATTCTGTTGTTATCCAAATATCACAACGTTCTGATACATACTCATTATATTCTTCAGCTAAAGGAAAAGCGTTCATTTTAACAATTATATCATAATTTGAAAGGTCTCTTTTTTTTTGTAAGCAAATAGGTGAACCTGCGATTAATAAAACTTTCTTATCGCTTAAGTTTTTATTTTCCATATTATAATGAAGAAACATAAAGAATTAATTAAAAAATGTGCGAAACTATCAAATGATACCTATAATGAAATAAACAATTATAATGAAAAACTAGAAGACAAATATACTGATACAATAATTTATTTTATATTAGAAGACTCTACTTTATTCATTACTGGTCCTGGGTCAGAATCTTATAGAGATTGGTCGTTAGATTTTCAAATTTGGAGGACAAAAGTTGAATATTTTGAAAATACATTAGTTCATGCAGGTTTTATGAAAATATATAACTCTGTAAGAAGTAGATTATTATGTTTGATGAAAGTTTTATTAGAAACTAATGAAATTAATAAAATAGTTTGTACAGGTCATAGTTTATTTGGAGCTATATCCACTATTATTGCAACAGATCTCTCTATTCAATTTGATTTACCAGTTATATGTATTACGTTTGGAAGTCCAAGAGTTGGTAATAATGAATTTGCAGAACTATTTAACAATAATGTTCAATTATCATACAGATGTGTATTTAAAAAAGACCCTATCACGTTTACACCTTTACCAATAAGATTCAAACATGTAAGAGGTTTATTAAATTGTGATTATAAAACAATTAAAGAATCAGAAATACCCCAAAATTACGATTGTTTAGGGTGTAGAATCAAACATCATTCAATGGAATTTTACAAAGGTTCTATACAATCATGACAAATTAAATCAATTATATTTATTGAACTATAAGAATAACACCCTTGTATTTTATTAACACTCTTAAACATTTTACACTTTTTACATTGACCATTCGTCGTTTCTATCATTTTTTTCAATTTTGTTGAATCAAATAGTTTAGTAAAAACATTTTCTAATGTTCTATTTAGTATCAATTTTTGTTTTGCACGTGTTAAAGCAACATATAAAACATTATATGTCTCAATAGAAGACACTGTTTGCACTCTATAATCAATTAGATTCCAGTCGTCACATAGTTTAACATTATCAAACTCTAATCCCTTTGTTTGATGTAATGTTGATATTATAATATCAGGGTTTTCATTACAATAATTTGTTTCTAGTGCTATTAATCCTTCTATGTAATTTTCGTATCCTAATTCTTGAAAAATTTGAATTCTTTGAATCCATCTTTGCTTTCCAATAGATTGAAAGTAAACACAAGCTTCAGCTAACGATCCAAAACATTCTAATTTATAATAACTACTGTAATCATTTATATTTAAATTATGAAGTTCATTTATTTTCATTTTTTCTTTTGAAAAATTTATTTGTTTTCCAAGAAGTTTTATTTTAAAATTTTCAGATTCTTTCATTGCATTCAATAAAACTTTTTTATTTGATCTACAAATTAATGTATATTTATCATTAATTTCAAATGATGAAACTATTTTAGTTTCTTTATCTGCTGGTATTATATTTACTTTTTCATGTTTAAAATATTTTAAAAATAAATTTGTCAGAAAACTTAATTCATATCCAAATCTAAAACAATTCTTTAAATAAAAGTTTTTTACAATTTCAGGATCATTAAATATATTATAAACATGCCTAAATCCATATATTTGCTGATGTTGGTCTCCTACAAAGATTACACAAGTATTTTGTTGTTTTATACAACATGTCATACATGCATTTATATCTTGTGCTTCGTCAACAAATATCATATCATATTCTAATTGCTTGTTTTTTTGCATAAAAAGTTTTAAATACCCATCATGACACATTGGTATTTTATGAAATTTCATAGCATTCCAAACAGTTTTTACATTTTCTAATAAAAATTCACCATCAATAATATGAGGGATTTCAGATAATACATGACTCATATTTGGTTTTTTATTTGAACTTGCCAAATATCTATATAATATTCTTTTAATTACACATGAATCTCTATATTCACAATCCAAATAATCCATAATTACTTGTGCTTTCATTTTGTCTATTTCATATTTTCCAACATTCATTAATGCAAGCGCATGAATTGTAAATACATCAACATGTGATAGTTGTTTGAATTTCTCAGTTGCAGATTCAGCCAATGCTGAATTAAATGCAAGATATAAAATCTTTTTATTTTTGTTATTTTTTGCAATTTCAACCAAAGTTGTTGTTTTTCCAGTTCCAGCAAAAGCTTGAATAGTATAAAACGCATTTTTAAATGGAAATTGTGATATCATTAACTGGTCTTGTGTCAATCCTGGTTTCTCAAATACTTTCATTCTTTTTTCATGAAATTTAAACAGTTCGAAATCAATCCACCTAACAATACTTTTGTTTTCTTTCATTAAAAAATAGTGTTTTACATTGTATAATAAATTTAGCCTTTTTGGAATAAAAAACCCAATATCCAATTTCAATATAGCATTTTTGGTTTCATTATCGAATTTTTCTATATTACAAAGACTATTTTTGTACTTTTCTGTATTTTGTAAAAAACATTTATTTGTTTTCCTCAAATTTTGAATATCACTAATTGGTAAAGAATCTATAATTGATTCCATTATGTCATTTGGAATATTTTCCAACATAATAAATTTATTATAATAATTTCTTTAAATAATTTTCATTCCATATATTAACTGCGGTTTTCCCCAAGTCAAATGAATATTCCAAATGTGTTTTAAGAAATTCAAAGTCTAATGTAAATAAAGGAACTTTTTTATTATTCACATTAATTAAATTGTATATATTTGGACAAATTTGCTTTACTGAACAAATATAAAAAATATTTAAAAAGTAATTTTTAATATCTTTTATATCATAGTTTTTTTGCGCTGAACTCGAATTATGTATTGCAATAATTTCATTATTATTGATATAATTTAATAAAGGATTTATAGGAATTTGATCAAAAACACATCCATCACAAAAAAATTCATCATTGATTATTACCTTTTCACATATAAAAGGTATGCATGTTGAAGCCAATATTGCATCAATAACAAAAACGTCTGGTACATTTAAATGACTCATATATTGAGACTGATGCTTTGTTATATTTGAAACTGCAATGAGAAATGTTTTTTTATTAAACATAAAAAATTCTTTAAATGTTGGATTGTAATTATTAGTATATTGTTTAAAAAAAGTATGTAAATCTTCTTTTAAAGTGTCTCTTTTATAAATTCCCCAATTGAAAAAAAATGATTTTAGTGATATATCCTTTTCTGTATAATTGTCTAAAAGTTTTATCATAACATCTTTAAATGTTTCTTCTATATTTTCTTCATATATAAGCATTAAATAACATACACAAACCAAAGACCCAATTGAAGAACCTGAAAAATAAGTGCAATCTTGAAGATGTCCCAATTTGTGCAATTCTTGTACCGCACCGCAATAAGACATCCCGATGAAACCTCCTCCACCAACAACTAAACCTTTCATATAATTAATGAATTATTCAAAAACAGATTTTGAACGTTTTACGATGTCTGTTTCTTTAATTGTTTTATGAGCAAATAAGAATTCAGCAGTATCTTTACATTCTTTTTCGCTTTTTCCAAGTTCTTTTAAAAGTTCTTCAACTTGAACTTTCTTCAATGCTTGATACGTTTTTTGTTTCTTTAGTTCAATAGCTCCATCATTTCCTAAATTGCAATATTCAGCTTCATTTGATTTCATAAATAATATAATAACCTCGTTTAACTTTTTCTTCTTTTTATTGAATTCAGAAACTTGTTTTCTTAGTTCATCTAAAGATTCATTTACTTTCATCCACTCAGCAACAGCCCTTTTAAAACGGTCCTTAGTAACTTTATGTTCTTCGTTAACACTTTCGGTATCACTCATTAATCTAAAAAATAATAAATTCTTTAAACATTAGAAAATGATATTGCCATTTCACAATTTTCATATTTTTGAATTTTTCTAATATATTTTAAATTGTGTAAGGAAAGACACAACCATATTCCATTAATTAGAAATGCTACAATTGTTAAAAAATTGATATTAAAATATTTGAAACAAATCATAAATAAAAACCTACCAGCAAAAAAACCAACTAAATCTGTTGATAATGACAATCTTTTATAATATGTTGAATATCTTACATAAAATAATTTTTTTTGAAGATCATTAATCATTAATATACAGCAAAAGAAAACAGTTCCAAATTCTGTAATAAAAAAACTCAAATTAAATATTTTTTTATAAAAATTAATAAACTGAAATGATATCATAAATAAAGTTATAATTGGAGTAATTAAAGAATAAAAAATAGCATCATATTTGAAAATTATATTACTAAGAGCTAAAATTGATGTGCTACAATAAAAAAGTGAGCTATTAATTTCGTGTAAAATGTTTTGAAACTCAAAAATCGAAGAATAATCAACTTGTACTTGATAAAATTGCCACAAAAACCCAATTAATATTTGATGTAAATTTAGAAAGAAATGTCTTCTGTATTTGACAATAGTTTGTGTATATTCAGTTTCTTCCAAAGTAGGAAATATGTACCTGACTCCACAAGTTGATAAAAGAATAACAAATGACAATAATTGTATGATCTTTGAATAGTTGTACAAAGATAACTTATATTGTAGAACAAATCCTAAATTTACAAAAGCTGCTAAAATAGAAAAGTAATACAAACAATCTTTTGTATTTGTTAAAATATCGAAAGATATTTCATAATGAATTTTGTCTTTTATCCAAAAAAACATAATTGGTTTAGTAACACTTAGAATATTTGAGACTATATTTGAATATAAAGATAATTCATTCATAGCAATTAAGGTTCCTATTAAACCTATATGAAAAATATTTCTATGTTTATAGATAATATAATCAAACACTATACAAACACAAAAAATATAGATTAATTGATAAAATATTGTTGAATTACTATAATTATCAAGTAAAATATTAGTTGAAATAATTTGTAAAATAAATAAAACCCCTGAAATATATGGTGTTGATACTTTTAATAAATAATTTATAGACATGTATTTGTAAATATTTTAAAATTCGAAAACATTGATATCGCTTATCATAATATCAATTTCTGTTTTTGAATTAAGTTCTGAAAACTCTATTTCTTTATTGTCTCTTTGTTTATTGAGTTCTTCTATTTGTTCTGATGTCAGTGTATAAATTTTCATATTCAATAAATAATCAAATGATTCATTAATTTTTGAAAATGTGTTGTCTTGTAAAATTGTTTCTACTTCAAGTTTTTTCTTTGCAAAAATATCAATATCTTTTTTAATAACCATATCTATAAATCTAACTTTATTTTTTAGAATAAGTAGTTGATTATTTAATACATCTAGTAAATTCTTCTTTCGCTTTTTGTAAAATTTTAATCTTAGTTGTGTAAATTCAGAAATAATTTCTTGTGGAGTTTTGTATTTTGATATTGTATTTTTATGATTAAATAAATGCATATTAGTTGTATTAATATTACTTGTAAGTTTGAAATCTTTAGAGTCGAATTTTTTGTCTTGAATCATTCTAATTCTAAAACTTACTATTGATTCAGTACAGTGATTTTCGTAAGATTCGATTTTTTTATCAATAAGAGAATCTAAAAATTCTTTATAATCCTGAGTCCATTTTCCAATCGGAAGTTCTGTAATTTCGACAACATTTTTATTGATTTTTGTCCAATTTCCATGAGACATGTAATGCCCATCACTTATTTTCTCAATTTTACCTTTAAACCCTGAATACCAAGGAATCATGTCTTTCATTGGTTTATTTTCCATTGCTTGTTTAACATTATAAATGATGTCTCTTGGGTTGTAGCATGGAACGTTAGAAGAATACCCTGTTCCAATTCCTTCTGCCCCGTTGATTAAAACTAAGGGTAATACAGGAATATAATATTCAGGTTCTATCGACCTTCCGTCGTCATCCAAGTATTTCAATAGAGGGTCGTCGTGATTGTGAAATAAATTATGGGACCATTTTGACAATTGAGTAAAAATATACCTTGGACTTGCTGCATCTTTACCCCCCATTAATCGTGTTCCAAATTGTCCAATTGGTTCAAGTAAATTCATGTTATTTGACCCTACAAACGTTTGACTCATAGATACAATTGTTCCAGTAAGTGACGCTTCTCCGTGATGATAGCTTGTTTCGGTTGCTACATATGCACCAAATTGTGATACTTTAATCTCTGTATTTTTTCGTTTGCGTCCAGCAAAAAGAATTTTACGTTGAGATGGTTTCATACCATCTATAGCATTTGGAATACTCCTTTGGAGATCTGCGATACTAAACCAAATCATATCTTTATGAATAAAGTCATTAAATCCAAATGATTTTGTGTTGTAATCAAGGGTTTCGTTTCTTACAATACCTTCTTGAATCCAAGATTTTCTGTTGTCTGCAAGTTCCTTTTTGAAGGCTAATTTGATACAACTGTCCGTATCATTACAATCTGTATAATTTATTAGATTTTTCTTCATATTTTTAAAGTAATCTTTTGCTTCATTAGAAGTACTTGTTCCTAACCCCTTGTAGTATTTTATTTTCCATCCATTTGTAGAATTATTTTGCGCCCAGTTTTTATAATCTGTTAGACTATAAAATTCTATTAATTGGTTACTTTTTGTAAGCTTTAATACAGGAGTAACCATAGCATAAATAAAATTATGAGTTAATAAAGAAGGCCAAAAGTAATGAAAAAAATTAATTAATAGTCCTTTGATATGACTTCCATCAACATCCGCATCTGTTAGAATCATAATTTTTCCATATCTCAGTTCTGATACATCGTTATATTCTTTATTTTGTTGCAACCCTAAAATTTGTTTAAGATTGTTAATCTCAGCATTATTTAATAGTTGCTGAGCAGTTGCTTCTCTTACATTTAGTAGCTTGCCCCGTAGAGGGAAAGCCCCGTAGTAATCTCGTCCAACTACTCCAATCCCAGCAATCGCAGTTGCCAAAGCCGAGTCTCCCTCAGTAAGAATTAATGTACAGTCCTTAGACTTATTACTTCCAGCCTTGTTTGCATCATTCAACTTTGGGATTCCTTTTACTGAACCTCGTTTTTTACCATCTGTCTTTGATAATTCTCGAAGCTCTTTGTGTTTAGCCAAAGCTAATGCATCATCATAAATACCTAATTTTGAGATTTTCTTTATAAGTTCATCAGATACTTCAAATTTCGAACCAAAGTTTTGCGGCTTTAAAGTACATTCAGTTTTTGTTTGGCTACTAAAACAAGGGTTTTCCAATGTAGATTTTACAAAAATGAATATATGATCCTTTATAAAATTTGGTTTCATTGCAGAATTTTTCATTTTATCACTCATTTTTGTTACTATTTGTTTTGTGATATGTTCTACATGAGTTCCTCCTTGTGATGTGTTAATACCATTAACAAATGATACTTGCTTGAAAGAGTCAACACTATGACAAATGCAAATCTCCCACCGTTTTGTAGCTTCAAAAACGCGTGGATTTTCTATTTTATTACCAATATATAAATCAATATATTTTTCAAAATTTTTGTAGTTTAATAGACAGTTGTTGTAATATACTTGAATATTGTTTGGGGTGCATGCACATGCATCATATACACGTTTTTCAAATAGAGAAATAATATCATCTTCAAGACTCGTCATATTAAACCGTTTCAAATCAGGTTTAAATGTAAATTTTGCATACCCAAGTTCTACATTGTTTGATGTAATTATTGGTTCAGATTTCTCACGCATATTATTATTCCAAGTTTGAATGTATCGTTTTTTGTTTTCTGTATCAACTATATCAATAGTAAATTCTGTGCTAAAAATATTAGCTAATTTAGCTCCATACCCATTACGCCCTCCAACTGTCCTCTTTTCAGAATCATCATAATTACTACTTGTTAGTAGTTCTCCAAATATCATCTGCGGAATATACACTTTTTCTTTTTCATGAATAACTACTGGAATACCTTTACCGGTATTCACTATAGAGATTGAGTTGTTTCCTTTATCGATATTAACCCCGATTTTATTAATAAGAGGATCTACAGACGTTTGGTCAATTGCATTTACAAGAATTTCATCAAAAATTTTATAGAGTCCTGGAATAAAACTGATCTCCTTGTAAACCATCGAGGTTTTGTCTGAATCCAAAACCCAATGCTTTTCATTAGCACGCTCAACAGAACCGATGTAAGTGTCATTACGCAATAAAATATGGTCCAACTGCGAATACTTTTGATATACTTCTGATACTCCTTTTTTGGGAGGCATACGTTTCTTATGTTATATACTTATTTGTTCTTTAAGTCTATTTTGTAAAAAAATTAAAACTATTATAATATGGGTTGGATGATTGAATATGACAATAATATATATAAACCAGCATTTGAAATGCAAAATGTAATAGCAAATGAATGCGTTACAACAAAAACAGATGTACCATTCATTTTAAAAAATGAAAAAACAGACCAAGATTTTAAAGCAATGTGTTTCTATATCAACGATAAACAAGTTGTTTTTGAAAATCTTGAAATCAAAAAAAGAAGACAAGGATTTTTTAAAATAACTTAAAAGTATATATTTTTATTAAATTAATGAGTTGGATGGTAGAATTTGATAAAGAAGACAAACAAGCTATGGAAAGTCAAATTGAAGCTGCTAATAAATGTATCCTAGAACAAAAGGATGTATCATTTGTTATTACAGATCCTGTTAGTAAAAAAACATTTAACAGTATGTGTAAGTTTGTTGACGATACTAATGTGATTTTTGTAAATCAAGAAACTAATAAAGAGCGTAAATCGTATTATATTAATCATACAAAACATTAGACATTATTACAAATTTGACCACAATTTGGACAAATTACTGAATTTAATTCTTTATCTTTAATCCATTTTAATAAACATTTTTTATGAAATGAATGATTACAATTTTTAATTAATAAAAGTTTTTCATTTTCAATAAAATCTTCCATACAAATTGTGCAATTTGTATCTATTAATAATATATCAGACTTCCATTGTATATATTTAAAACAATTGTAAAAATTTGTATATTTAAAATAAATTTTATAGCAGTTGATATATATTGACTTTAATAATACTCCTGATGTCAAAGCACCAAATAAAATAAATTCAAAAGGTATGTACATTTATTTATAGTATCATAACTTTTTCTTTAATAGTCCTCCATTCATATATAAAATATACATAGATGCATTACTATGTGAGCACAACAGTATAGCATTTTGTTTATTTTTCGTTTCTTTTTTTTCCAAAGATTTCTGATTTTTAACCATTTTGTAAGATGTAACAAAAGGTGTTTTGATAATAAGTTGCATTTAGTTAGTATTATACTGAACATTTTTTTATTAAAACGTTTGTTCTTGACTGAATCATTTTAAAAAAACTCATTGCTTCAAAAATATTATCAAAACGTCTATTGAAAAAAAAAACTTCGTTTGTATCTATATCCAAAGTACCTTTAAATTTTTCAAATGCAACAGGAATTACATTCATGTATAATATAAATATTGATTTTTTAAGCATCAGACAAAACTAATTATATTTGATATTATTATAATAAATATGAACCTTTTGTATTTAATTTTGTTTCTAGGGTTTGTTGTTTTCTTTAGTAATAAATTGTTTTATAAAGAAAAATTTTGTTTGGAAAGAATAAGACAAAATTCAAAATATAATATTAAAACTAATTCAAAACTTCGGTTTAATTCTACACAAGAATTGGGAGAAGAATATAGTTCTCAATTAGTTAAATTGGATCCTTTAATTTTAAATCAATGTACAAAATTAAATTGTTATGAAAATAATTCAAAAGAAACTTTAAACGAAATAAATGACTTAATAACATTAAAAGAACAAAGAGATATAGTCACTATTCAAGAAATTAATATGGAAGATGACCCTAATAATTTAAATACTGTAATTGCGGGATTAAATATGTCTCAAGAAGAAAAAGAATTTATTTTTCGCATTTATGTAGAAATTGTAAATCCTACAACTATTGGATTGAAAGTTTATTACAATAGAGTAAGACCTAGTTTTTGTAACTCGTCTATAGAACCAATATTAGATGTTCCTAATCACCCAAGCTATCCTTCAGGGCATGCAGTTCAACATTTTTTTATGGCGTATTATTTATATTATAGACATAATAATAAAGAATATTTTGAAAAAGCAGAAATAATTGCTAAAAATAGAGAAATTGCTGGTATTCATTATAAAAGTGATACAGAATATGGAAAAGTTGTTGCTCACGATTTAATTAAAATAATATTAAAATTAATTGACGACAATGTTTTATACATTAAATCAACTTCTTAATATTCATAATCAAACTCCATTATATTGTATATTTGAAAATCGACCACCAAAATTTAAATTTTCAATAAAAAATTATGGAGAAGTTTTAGGAAACTTTATAAATAAAGCTGACGGAGATCCTTGGGATATTTTTGCTCCTGGTTATACAAAAACATTATCTTTTGATAAACCTTACAAAATTAAAAAAATAATTGGAATTTTATTTCTTGAAAATGGTAATCATAAAATAGCAGTACAGTTGTATGCTCCTGGGTTTAAAGAATCATTAGTAAACTCACAAATAAACATGTATTCTAAAAAATACTGTAACTTTAAGAAACTTACAGGAAATTTTCTGTATATAATATAATATAATGAACTTGAATTCTTTAAATAATATGAAATTATGATTATATTAATACTTATTGTCACAATTATTGTATTAATTGTAATCATAATTAATGAAACATCAAACAAATCTCCTCCTGCTGACTGTATAAGTAATACTGATGACTTAACAGAAACTATAAAGAGTATGTATAGAGAATATGTATATTTATTAGTACAATATACATTAGTTCACAATCGAGTGAAATGGTTTAATAGATCAGTTACTATTGATGCACAAAGTATTAATGATAATTTACCAGAGTATTCACCTGATTTAAATTTTAAAGTACCACGTAATTTGACTAAAGATAAATACATTAACTATGCTTCCCAGTATACTGATAATGAAAATGAAGCATGGCTTGATTATCTCGCAAAATCTCGAAGTAATGTAGAAAATCGTTCTCCAAGTGGTTATTATGAATATAATGGTGAGCAACTTATTCCTTTTCCAGTAACAGGTGTTTTTACTGAAGCAGAATTTGATAAAAATGAATTGATAAAAATAAGTAACAAAAACTATGATTTATTTCTTATTAAATTCAATAAAATTTCTGGAAACCCTTATGATATAGACAAAGAAACGTTTTTGGAAGAATTAAAAACCAAAGAAGAAAGACTGAACCAATAATTAACATAAAATTTTATTTTAATAACATTCTAGGTGCAATATTAATACTCATTAATTCTTGAAACAATAATTTACATGCATATGGTATTTGAATATCATGAACATTTTCACTACTTTTACATTTGTTGCAATATTTAATATTTTTCTGAACATTATTGATTGCAATAAAACCACATTCTTTACAAACACATGTTGTATAAGCATCTGATTGATCCATAAGACGTTCTTTCAAGAAAGCAGACGCTCCATGAGAAATCATAACATCTCTTTCCATTTCTCCAAACCGGAGTCCTCCTTCTTTCGCTCGTCCTTCTACTGGCTGTCTAGTAAGAATTTGAACAGGACCACGTGCTCGCGAATGTATTTTATCTTGAACCATATGTTTAAGTCTTTGATAATATGTTGGTCCTATAAATATTTTAGCTTCTAGAGGTTTTCCTGTAAACCCACAATACATAGTTTCTGTTCCATGTTCTTCATATCCACAATCTAAAAGCTCTTTAGCTATATCATCTGGATTTTGATGGTCAAAACAAGTTGCGTCTTGTCGTTTGCCAACACATGCTGCTTTTTTACCCGATAAGCATTCAAGTAATTGTCCAATTGTCATTCTGCTTGGAATTGCATGGGGATTCATAATGATATCAGGTGTTATACCAGAAGCTGTAAATGGCATGTCTTCTTGTCTCAATGTTAATCCAATAGTTCCTTTCTGTGCGGCACGAGATGAAAATTTGTCACCAATTTCAGGAACCCTCATTGATCTCACTTTTGTTTTACACATATTTATACCTTGTTCATTATTTGTTAATAAAACTGATTCAACTGTTCCACTTTCGTTATGTCTTAATAATGTAGAACTATCCTTTTTGTCATATCCTTTTACGGATTCACCCAAACTTGAAGTTTTCCCAATAATGACATCATTTGTATCTAAAAACGTCCCTGGTTTAACAAATCCATCATCGTCAATGTGATTGTAGTCTGCAAAATTTAAACCCATACATTCATTTTGTTTCGGTTTTTCAAAAACTTCTTTAGTACAAGAACCATGTTGTTTCATTTCATCTTTATACACTCTATAGAAAAATGACCTAAACAACCCTCTATCAATTGACGATTGATTCATTATAATTGAATCTTCTTGGTTATATCCTGAATATGATGCAATTGCTACAATTGCATTAATTCCACTTGGAACATCGTCATATCCAAGTAAATCACTTCCTTTTGTTTTCACCAACGGTTTTTGAGGATACCATAAAATATGACCAAATGAATCAAATCGTTGTTGATAATTGGTTGTAAATATCCCCATCGCTTGTTTTCCTTGAGCACATTGATACACAACACGTGGAGCTTGATTATGTTCCGCATATGGAATAAACGTCCCAACAACTCCTAACATTAAAGATGGATGAAGTTCACAATGCGTAAAATTACATTCACTTTTTCGGTTTTCAATATCATCAAACGAAAAAGCAATTAAACATGTTTCTTCTTCATCTGCATCAATA
>MDTC01207001.1_pt1 | contig 32435 bp, 28 predicted proteins | sample 811181 | NCBI WGS metagenome assembly MDTC01 (sample SAMN05326644, study PRJNA326480) | marine metagenome | isolation source: seawater | place: Pacific Ocean: North | collected 2011
CAGATATTCGATAAGTGTCAGGTTCTTATTGTTCGCGACACAGTGGTGGCAGCAGTCCAGCCTGGGCCTGACACGAAAGAAGTTCTCCTTCGACTCAAATCAAGAATCGCGGAAACGCTTATCTCGTAGCGGTCTCAGACAAACCTGATTGTTGCAGGCCTACTCCCGGGTAGAACGCCGGTTGGTTTCAGGATGTGGTTATTGATACCTCTGTTCCATTTGCTGGATTTTCTGCGCCCGGTGTTCAGCGGGCAGAAACATCGCGACCCCGAAAACGAAGGAAAGCAGCATCAGGCCCACCAGTAACCAGACAATACGGCGGTTTGACTGCTTACCGCAGCTCAGCACATCTGTTTTATCGGCCACTGATGGTTCTGCCGTCGAAACGGTAGGGTGTCCAGTCGGCTGGCACCGCAACGGGAAAGGTGTCGAAGTTCTGTGGTGGTGGTGGCGACGCAGTCTCCCACTCGAGCGATGGCGAACCCCAGGGATCGCGACCGGCGCGTGGCCCTTTTAGCCCACGGGCCCAGGCAATCAGAGTCACCAGAATACCGGCAGCCAGGATGAAAGCACCTACCGTTTCAATCACGTTTAGATTTATCCACGCCTCGATGGGTGGATAGTCAACGTAGCGCCGCGGCATTCCCATGAGGCCAACTACCATCTGGGTGAAGTAAAGTACGTTCGACCCGATCATCATCATCCAGAAGCTGATCTTACCCAGTGTCTCTGGAAACATACGACCAGTTACTTTAGGGTACCAGTAGTAAACACCGCTGAAAGCCGCAAAAGTCATCGCCATTCCGAGGACATAGTGGAAATGACCGACAACGAACTGTGAGTCGTGTACGTGGATATTGAAGGCAGGTAGCGCCAGCGGGATACCGGTGAGACCACCGATCAGAAACATGAAGATTCCCCCCAGTGTGAACAGCATGGGTGTATTGAAATGGATTGCGCCTTTGTGCAGTGTCGCAACCCAATTAAAGATCTTGATACCAGTCGGTACCGCGATCAACACTGTCGTGAACGACATGAATACGCGTAACCAATACGGCATGCCGGAGGAAAACATGTGGTGTGCCCAAATAAAGAATCCCAGGCCGGCGATTGACCACAGCGCGTAAAGCATCGACTTCTGGCCGAAAATAGGCTTTCGCGACATCGTCGAGAGGACTTCCGAGAACACTCCAAAACCGGGCAATATCATGACGTATACCGCCGGGTGTGAGTAGAACCAGAAAAGATGCTGGTATAAGACCGGATCACCACCTTTCGCCGGATCAAAAAATCCAGTTCCCAGATACCTGTCCAGAAACAACATGACCACTGCGCCGACAAAGGACGGCACGCCCAGGAGCTGAACGACAATGGAGGCCATCAGGCCGTGCACCACAAGATTCATACTGCCCAGTGTCATACCTGGGGCACGCATCTTGAGCACCGTAGTGATGAAATTGACCCCAGTACCGAGTGTGGACCCAGCAATCAAGATCACAATCAGGACGTAGAGTGCAGTGGGACCGGCGTTAGGATGCACCGAGAAGGGCGGATAACCCGTCCACATCATCTTGATGTGCTGGCCGGGTATCAGTGTAATCAGGACCAGCACACTGGCTGTAAAGAAAAACCAGTACGACAACTGGTTGAGCCTGGGGAAGGCTACGTCACGGGCGCCGATCAGGATCGGAACAAGGAAGTTGGTAAAAGCTGCCCAGAACGCAATTGCCCACCACAGCAGCAGTACCGCACCGTGACCGGTGAGCAGATAGTTGTAGAGGTCTGGACTGACGTATTGTAGGCCGGGCTGGGTCAGTTCCAAGCGGATCACCATACCCATCAGTCCGGCTACGACGAAGAACAACAACGATGTCAGCCCGTAAAGAATGCCTATCTTCTTGTGGTCAGTGGTTAGGAACCACTCGCGAAAGCTGGCCCGAAACCAGGGCGTGGCGACGGCTTCTTGCATCGGTTGATCTCCTGGGTTTACTAGCGTATTTGTTGTTCAGCCGGATTGGCTGAGCCACTCGTCAAACTCTTCGGCTGTAAGAACCTTAATAGTCGCGAGCATGTAAGCGTGTGCCGTACCGCAGTACTCTCGGCAATAACCGCGGTATTCCCCGGTCTCATTGAACTGGAACCACATCTCGGTCACGCGCCCGGGGACCGCGTCTTCCATAACCTTCGCTTCAGGGATGTGAAATGCATGAATCACGTCTTTGGAGGTCAGTAACAACTTGACCGGCTTACCCACCGGGACATAAAGCTCAGCCAGTGACCGCTTGCCATTCGGATACTCGAATTGCCAGCTCCACATCATGCCTTCGGCTTTCACCGGCAGAGAATTCGCTGGGGGAGTGCGCTGTTCGGTATAAAAAGCCACGCTCTGTACGGCCAGATAGATCACGATGATAAGCGGGATTACGGTCCACAGTACCTCGATTCCATGGCCACTTTTCTCAACAGCACCCTGCTCGTTGGTAGCCGGACGGTAGCGATAGCGATACAGGAAATAAAATATCGGCACAGCGACCACCAGGTAGATACCGACAGCCACACTCAGCCAGATGCTGAACATCTGGTCCCAATAAGGTGCCGGGTAGGCTAGTGGTATGGCCGGGGCAACTGCCGAAGCGGCTTCAGCAACAGAAATCATCTGCATCATTGCTCTCCTTTGGAGTCTCTTTTGAATGCAAGGGTCACTAGACCGGCAATACCTAGAACACCGATTCCGGCACCACCAAAGATGAGTGTCGGATGCAGCACATAGCGGCTACGAGAGGCGTCGAACTGAAAACAGGTCAGTTTGACTGTATCGAACAATTCATTCATACGCGGCACGCGGTTCCTGCTCTCGATGAGTGCAAGCTTGATATCCTGTTCACGCGGTTCGGTACCATGCAGGTAGCGCATCACTTTTCCGTCCGGGGACAGAAACACGAGTACCGCCGGATGCAAAAACGCCTGATCCGACTCGGAGAAAAAAAACTTGAATCCGACTGATTCAGTCAGGCGTGTACTCTCCTCACTGGAGAGCAATCCGAAAGCCCAGTTCGTCGGCACTCGCTTAAGAGTGTCACGGGTACGAGCCAGGGTCGCCAGTGTATCTTTGGCATCGAACGATAGAACGATCACCCGGTGATCGGGCAGGTCCATATCGGACAACACCTGGGATAGGTTCTGGATCGTCAATGGACAGGCACTACCACAGGTATAGTAGGCCAACGCAAGAATCGTCGGTTGTTCAGCAATGAGTTCAGAAAGACGCCTGGTGCCGGATCGCGTCACGATCGCAACATCCGGAACTTTCTGGCCCAGGTGAAGACCTTCTTCTACGCGCAGTAATGCCGGGTCAAGTTCATCCTGCTCCAATGGGCGGTTGTGAGCAGCTGATGGTGCAGCGCAAGCCAACGCTGCTGCCATCACCAGGAAGCGAAATCTCAAGACGTGCTCCCGATCAGGTAAACGTTAGCTGCCACCAACAGCCACATGATGTCCACGAAGTGCCAGTACAGGGCAGCGCCCCGATAAAAAGTAACTTGATTAAATTTCATCAGCCCGCCCGCGACAACACCAAACAGGAGCAGATGACTGGCTAGCCCGACGATGACGTGTGAAGTGTGTACACCGGTCAGCCCATAAAAAGTCGTGCCGTAGATATTGGAGCCAAGGGTAAACCCACCAGCAGCAAGGTGGCTCCACTCGCCGATATGTAACACCACGAACAAAGAGCCGAGGGCGAATGTCGCAAACAACCAGAACATCGCCAGGCCACGCCGATCTCGCTCGAAGGCGCGCTGCGATAACATGATCGTAGCGCTTGAGGCCCACAGAATTACAGTAAGCCAAAGGGCAAACATCTTGTCGAGGTCGGCTGGGATAAAACTCGCCCACTGATCGGCATGGTTAATGCGCCCTAGCCAGAACGCAACGAACACCGTGCCAAAAATGACCACCTCTGAGACGATAAAGGCCGCGACAGCAATTGGTCCGAGCCCTTCCTCGGTTCCATGCTGAAAAAACTCCTTGGCCCAACCAGCAAACCCGACGGCCAGTAGAGCAAGTGATCCACCGCCGAGCACGACACTAACCATCGGCATCTGCCAGACGAAATAGGCTAGTACGGTCAACGGTGTTAACAGGACACCGAGGCCAACAAACATCGGCCAGACACTGGTTTCGTGCTCGGATTGATAGGTTGCTGCGTGCGCCATGCCGTGATTCCTTTGTGCGATTCCGATTTGGTCCGGATGCGGTCGGTAGGGACGGAGCATGATTTATCGTGTGTGACGCCGGAGAGTCTTGATCTGTGTCAGATAAGAAAAACCCTGGCTATAAGCCGCGGTGATATGCCGATGAGGTTTGACTTGGATCAATAAGCGGGTTGCGGTCACTGGTTAGGGTCACTTCGCATTTCGAAACGGTGACAGGCACAGCCAGATGCTCCTACCATTGCGTAGAGAACCCAGATTTTCGATACAAGTTGTCAACGATGCAGGATGCAGGTTGTCGATGAAGAGACTAACTGCGGTTGACCCTAGCAAGGCCAACCGATCCATCCGGCTGCAGACAGAACCCGGATACCACTGACGACTGGCCGGTCCGCCCAGGTGTTCCAACTTCAGCTCCTTGCCCTCTGGATGATGGCCAGTCATATATGACCGCCGCACAGAATCGAATCTGTTTTGAACCCGAGTTGATCCAGCGTTACGACTCGCGGGGCCCGCGTTATACCTCATACCCACCCGCCGATCACTTCTCTGACTGGTTCACCGAGAAACACTACCGTGAGATCGCCACCAAAGGCAACGAATCACCGATACCGCGGGCTCTATCGCTTTATCTGCACATTCCGTTCTGCAATACGCTGTGTTTTTTCTGTGCCTGCACCAAGATTGTTACTCGAAATTCTGCGACAGTGGAGAAATACCTCGAGCACTTGTGCCGGGAAATTCAGATCCAGGGAGCGCTTTACGATGACGATCGCGAGGTTGTACAGCTGCACCTGGGCGGCGGTACACCGACTTTCCTGAACACCACCCAGATCGAACGCGTACTCCGCCAGATCGAACGAAGCTTCTCCCTGTCCAAGGAGCCGGATCGTGAATTTGCCATCGAGATAGACCCGCGCACTGTTACGCCCCAATCACTGGAGGAGCTACAACAACTGGGATTCAACCGCATCAGCCTGGGCGTACAGGATTTCAATCCCAAAGTACAGGAGGCCATCCACCGCATACAGTCACCAGAAGAAACCCTGCAACTACTCCAGCACGCCCGGGAAATCGGTTTTCATTCAACCAATGTGGACCTCATCTATGGGCTTCCATTTCAGTCTGTCGAGACATTCAACCGGACGCTCGACCTGTTAATGACGGCACCACCAGACCGGCTGTCGGTGTTCAATTACGCCCACCTACCCTGGCGGTTTCCGGCTCAACGCCGAATTCATGAAAAGGACCTGCCGAGCAGTCAAGAAAAACTGCGTATCCTGGAAACCTGTATTCACTGGTTGACCGAAGCCGGGTACAGCTACATCGGCATGGACCACTTCGCCCGACCCCAAGATTCCCTTACCAGAGCCCAGTTGGACGGTACTCTAGGTCGAAATTTTCAAGGCTATTCCACCCATGCAGACTGCGATCTGGTCGGAGTCGGTGTCAGCGCCATCAGCCAGGTGGAAAATTGCTACAGTCAGAATCTGAAAGAACTTGCCCCCTACCACAGAGCAGTAGAGAAAGGGCGTTTGGCTGTGGATAGAGGTTATCGGCTTTCTGGTGACGATCAGATTCGCCGGCGTGTTATAGACCATCTGATATGTTTCGGCCGAGCAGATCTTAAAGCGATCCTGGCACCTAGTCAGCTTGCGCCAAAAACCTATTTTGTCAGCGAACTCGCTGCGCTCAACATCATGGCCACTGACGGGCTCCTGTCGGTAGATGAAGAATCCAACATTCAGGTGACGCCGGCTGGGCGCTTTCTGATCCGCAACATCTGCAGGGTGTTTGACCGCTATGCTGCCGTCGCTGACAGTGAGTCGAAGTATTCCCGGGTGATCTGACGCCACCCTGACCTGCAATCGTCTGCCAGGCCCGGTTCCAGTTCAGGCGAGGTTTCGCTCAGGCAGGCTTCCGGCACAGCCATCAATTCCATCGCGCAAGGCGTCGAAATCATGAACGATGATGGTTCGCCCATTAACCGAAGCGATCTTGCTCTCCTTTAATCGTTTGAACAGGCGGCTAACGGTTTCTGCTGCCAGACCCAGATAATTCGCAATATCGTGGCGGGACATGCTGAGTCGAAATTCATTCGCCGAAAACCCCCGCTGCTGGAAGCGCATGGACAGGCTGACCAGAAAAGTTGCCAGCCGTTCGTCGGCGCTACGACGGGAGAGTAGAAGCAGCATGGATTGATCTGAGTTGATCTGCCGAGCCATCAGTCGATCGAGTTCACGCCTGAGGCTTGGAATATTACTGCTCAATTCCTCTATCGAGTCGAGCGGTAACTCACAGACATTACTGCGTTCAAGTGCAACCGCTGAACAGGAGTGATTGTCATCAAATCCATCGAATCCGAACAATTCACCCGGCAGATAGAAACCGGTGATCTGGTTCTCACCATCCTGCGTCGATACCAACGTCTTCAACGACCCTGATTTGACCGCATAGAGTGCAGTAAATCGATCACCGGTTCGATAGAGCGGCTCATCGCGGCTCAGAGGGGGGCGCTGATCCACCATGGTCTCAAAACGACCCATATCATCCGGACTGACACCACGGGGCAAACACAGTTCCGCGAGAGAACAGTCTTTGCAGGTCAGTCTGATCGGCCCATTGCCTGGAAATTCAGCAACGTCAACCATCGGCATGCCTACTTTTCTTGTAATTAGCCAGAAGTATACACGGTATTTTTTGCCGACGGCCCGCTGAACATCCGAGAGATCAGTGAATTTTCAATAAAGTGAAGATTTCGTCGGATCTTCTGTGTTCGCTAGAAAACGGCCCCTTCTTGATCTACATCAAGTTGCTAAGTCGGTATTTCGGGCAATTTGATTTGTTAGCTTTCAAGCGCTCACACACAAACGTCAGGAGAGACTCATGGATAGTATTTCAGACGGGCACAGAATCATTTGGATGATCTCAGCCTCCATCGCAGCTGTTGCAGTAATCGCCCTGACCCTCACAGTAATCAAATGGGCCGCGGCGTAACGCTCGATCGGCCAGATCGAATCTGATCATCTTTGGGGACCGTTCCCCTTTTTTCGAAGCTTGTCGTCAGGCGCTAGCCCGGTCTCTCCCAGCCTTTGCCCGCTCCACAACGCAGGCATCGCTGGTTCAGGAACACCTCCTGCCAGTCCGCATCGGTAGCCATATAGTCCAGGATCACCCGCAGGGCCTTGGAGGTACTGCGGAACTCGTAGGTTTCACGGGCGTATTCCAACATCTCGATCGTATCCGGGTGCAGCTCTACCTCTAGCGTAGCTTTTTTCCCCATCGCCATAATCACTTTCCTTGCCTGTGGTTTTTAAATTCAGATTCAAGCCAAAGTCTACCAATCCGGCCGGCTGAATATCACATGGTGTCCTGCACCGTCTCCGAACGCTTGGGTCGTTCGCCCTTTCTGATGTGTCCCCCGTAGAAAGTGAATAGACTATCCTTTTCCCGACGGTCGGAAATCGGGTCACCGGAGATAGCACTTGACCATAGACCCCACGGGTTCCGAACATGTTGTCACTTGACGAACTGGAATTCACCGGCTCGGAACTCAATCGGCCGGAATGTGTTCTCGCCACCCGCTCAGGGCATCTCTACACGGCAGACGCGCGGGGCGGCGTTGCAGTCACTTATCCCGATGGAAGGTCCCGATTACTTGCCCACCGCACAGAGTCTCCCTGGCTGTTGCCCAACGGCATCGCACTGATGCCGGACGGGACTTTTCTACTTACTCACCTGGGGGATGTTTCCGGCGGCGTATTCCAACTGGACGGCCATGGCGAACTGACGCCATTCCTCGAGGAGGTTGACGGTGTGGCACTGCCACCCACTAATTTTGTCGGTCGTGACCACGCGGGAGGTATCTGGATCACCGTCAGCACCCGGCACCATCCCCGCCACCAGGCCGCCAGAGCCGACGTTGCAGACGGCTTTATCGTACGGGTAGATGAGCATGGCGCCCGAATCGCAGCCGAAGGCCTCGGCTACACCAACGAATGCGTTGTCGATCCCACCAGGAAATATCTTTACGTCAATGAAACCTTTACCCGACGGGTATCGCGGTTCAAGCTTGACAAAAACGGAACGTTAAGTGGGCAGGAAACCGTCACAGAGTTCGGCCCGGCCGACTTTCCCGACGGCCTGACATTCGACTCGGCCGGTAATCTCTGGGTCACGTGCATCATCAGCAACCGCCTGATCCGCGTGGCGCCAGATGGAGGCCAGCAGGTTTTCCTCGAAGACTGTGATCATGAGAACATGGCGATCGTCGAGGAACGATACCAGGCGGGGTGCCTGCAGGGTGCTGATTTTGACCGGGTAAAGCCGAAGGTCCTGCGGAACATCTCCAGCCTAGCGTTTGGCGGTCCAGATCTGCGAACCGCCTGGCTGGGATGCCTGCGGGGAGCGTCTCTGGCCACTTTTCGAAGCCCGAGCGCAGGTCTGATACCGGCCCACTTCGAAGTCGTTCCCACCTGGCTCGACCAGCTCGCATCGATGCCTTCCAGCCCGTCATGACCCTGACGGTTGCCGGCGTGGGTACCGGGTATTTTGCCCAGTATCATTTTGAGGCCTGGCAGCGCATCGATAACATCGAACTGGTGGCGGTGTGCGACCACGATACCAATCGGGCCCACTCAACGGCCCGACGCTACGGTATTCCGATGGTTTTCGATGATCTTGAGACAATGCTCCATCAAACACGGCCCGAAGTCGTTGACATCATCACACCACCAGACACGCATGAGTCACTGGCTGGCATTGCCCTGGCAGCCGGCGCAGCTGTCATCTGCCAAAAACCGCTCGCGCCCGACGTGGCAACTGCACGGCGGATGATCAAGTCAGCAGAGCAGCACAACGCGTTCTTTGCAGTCCATGAGAATTTTCGCTTTCAACCCTGGTACCAGGAAATCCGTAGGCTGCTTGGCCATGAGACCCTGGGTGACCTTTATTCGGTCAGCTTCAGGCTTCGCCCCGGGGATGGTCAAGGATTCGATGCGTATCTGGAACGACAGCCTTATTTTCAGCAGATGGAACGTTTCCTGATTCATGAGACCGGGATTCATTTCATCGACACCTACCGCTACCTTTTCGGCGAGATCCAGCGGGTCTACGCGGATCTTCGCCGGCTCAACCCAGCCATTGCGGGCGAAGATGCCGGAATGATCCTGTTCGACTTTAAAAGCGGCATCCGTGGGCTTTGGGATGCCAACCGACTGGCCGATCACACGGCCAAGGATACCCGATTGACGATGGGTGAGATGCTGATCGAAGGCTCAGAAGCTGCCCTGCGGCTGGACGGCGCGGGCAGACTCTTCATCAGACCCAAAGGGGGAGTTGAATCGACCCATCCGTACGACTGGAGCAACCAGGGCTTTGCCGGCGACAGCGTCTTTGCCTGCCAGCGCCATCTTGTCCAGTGCATCCTGGAGAAGCGACCCTCACCAATCTCCGGGTGCGAATACCTGCGCAACCTCGTCATCGAAGAGGCCATTTATGAGTCGAACCACAAGGGCGAGAAAATCGAAGTGTAAGCATCTGGTTACGATGCGGGTTATTGCGCAATCACGGACAACTGCCAGCTGATCATTGACCGGATCTCGGTACGAGCTGAACCCTGGAGAACTCGAACATGTCTACCGAAAAGGCCTTCCACATCTGTGTACTACCGGGAGACGGTATCGGCGTGGAGGTCACTGCTGCCGCTGCCGCAGTGCTGGAGGCAACACAGACATACAGCGGCGGGTTTGCCCTGACCCTGGAACACCACGTGGCTGGTGCCGGAGCCTACCGTGAGACCGGGATAGCCATGAGCGATGAGGCCTGGCGGGCTGCAGAAGATGCCGATGCGATCTTTCTGGGAGCGATGGGGCTTCCGGACATACGATTCGACGACGGCACCGAGATCGCACCGCAGCTCGATCTGCGTTTTAAGTTCAATCTGTACGCCGGGGTCCGTCCCGTCAGCGCCAAACGGGGCGGCGCGAGGATGCTGAGTGACCCGCGGGCAGAGAACATTGACTTCGTGCTGGTGCGGGAGAGTACCGAGGGGCTTTTTGCCTCACGCGGCAAGGGTGAGGTCCTGGGCGACCGGGAAGCACGCGACACGATGGTCATCACTCGCCAGACGTCCGAGCGATTGTTTGCCTTCGCTTTTGACCAGGCGCGTCGCCGAAAAGCCAGCAGTCACAGTAACAAGGTCACCCTGGTCGACAAGTCCAATGTGTTCGTCTCCATGGCTTTCTTCCGCAAGGTGTTTGACGAGGTCGCTGGCACCAATCCTGACATCGATGCCGAGCGAGTCTACATCGACGCCTGTGCACTAGATTTCATCCGCAGGCCATGGGACTTCGACGTGGTCGTCACCGAGAACATGTTCGGCGACATCCTGTCAGACCTCGCTGCGGGACTTGTCGGTGGCATGGGGTTTGCACCATCGGCCGACATCGGTGACGAACGAGCCGTTTTCCAGCCGGCGCATGGCAGCGCGCCGGACATTGTCGGCTCGGGCAGGGCAAACCCGACCGCAGCCATCCTTTCTGCAGCCATGATGCTCGACTGGCTCGGTCACCGGCACGGCGTTTCACAGTGCCTTGATGCTGCCAAGCTGATCGACAAGGCCGTCGAAGAAGTTTTTTTCGATGGCCAAGTGCGAACCTATGACATGGGAGGCACTTCAGGCACCGCTGATTTAACTGACGCCGTGATCGAGAAGATCAAAGGCAGCCAGGGAAAATGAAGTGGGATTCATATCGGCATCCCAGTTAGGATCGGCTGATATGGGCTAGCCGCTAATCTTGAAGCTTTGCAAGCTCTTCCATCAGAATCGGGATTGCCAGATTGCACGAATGAATTGCCATAACGATCGTGAGTTGTATCACTTCGAGAATTTCTTCTTTGGTCGCGCCAGCCTTTAACGCATTCTGGATATGGCGGCACCCCAGGCCCATAAAGATCGGTTGTGGCAGCATAGATTGCAATCAAGATCAGTTCTTTGTATTTCTGCGGCAGCGACCCTTGATCCTACGGAACCCTGCGAAAAGTAAGGCAGGCCTCCAGAAAGTCCGGATCAAGTTCGTGAAAGGTGTCCCACAATGGGTTCCAATCGCCTTTTGCCTTGTGCTCGTCAGTCTCAGGGTAAGTTAATTTCACTGTGCGACATTGCGTTAACCTCCTCTGTGCTTGAATGAGTCACGACGGAAGCTGTAAAGCGCCTCGGGATCAACCGCAACGTCAACCACAGCCGGTTTGCCACACTCGAGGGCCGCTTTAAGGGCTTCGCCCAACTCGGACGTGCGTTCCACTCGAAACCCCGCAGCACCGTAGAGCTCAGCCACCTTGTCGAATGGTGGGCTGCTGACATTTGCACCGATATATCGTTCGCCGAAGAAGTCGCGCTGGTAGGCTTTCTCAGCCCCCCAGCATTTATTGTTCATGACGACAGTAACCGTGTTGATTCCGTAGTCCACAGCAGTACTCAGCTCGGACAGCGTCATGCCGAATCCCCCGTCACCCATGAGACTGACCACTGCGCGATCCGGCCTGGCCGTCTTGACACCCAGGCCACAGGAAAATGAGAATCCGACCAGGCCGAAATCAAGCGGTGTGAACAGGCACGGCGGCTCCCAGTAGTTGAGTGCATCGGTCGCCTGAAGACACAGTGTGCCGGCATCCAAGGTGATGGCCGCATCTCGCGGCAGGACATCACGCAATACCTTGAAAAGCCCTGAAGGCTGGATCGGATACATATCGACATCAGCGTCTGAGTCCTGCTTTTCTAGATAAGCAATCCGCTCCGTCTTGTAGCCTTCGACCCAGGACGCGACTTCCGCGCGCTGCTCAAAGTCAACCAATGTTTCCGCGAGCTGCTTAGCTACGGTCGGCGCATCAGCCCAAATACCGAGAGCAATAGGGAAATAGCGCCCTATGGACGTCGGGTCCAGCTCAACCTGAACGATTGCGGCACTCTGGTTAATATTGTCGTAAGAGTAGAAGGTCGAGTTGAATCCAAGGCGTGTTCCAAGTGCCAGAATGACATCTGCTTCTTTAGCGAGGCGGGATGCCACAGGGTTACCGCGCGGACCCATTTGACCGGCATTCAGTGGATGGCCGAAGGGGATGGCATCACCATGACCGGGAGAGGTGACCACGGGAGCATTGAGCATTTCGGCAAGTGTCAGAACCGGCGCATGTCCGCCACTATTCTTGATTCCACCACCTGCCACAATAACAGGCTGCCTGGCGCCCTCTAACAGAGTTGCCGCTTGCGCAATCACATCGGCCGACCCGGCAGGAACACTTCCAGGCTCTGGTTTTTGTGGTTGTCCCGTCAGTGGGAATTCAGCCGTTGCTGCCAGCACATCGCGGGGTAGATTCAGCTGCACTGGGCCCCGGCGATGCGCCATCGCCACACGGAACGCCTGACGGACCATTTCGGGCACACGTTCAGCAGAGGTCACCGTCCAGGTCTTCTTGGTCACTGGTCGGAACAGCGCCTGTTGGTCAACCTCCTGAAAGGCGTCACGATAGACATGTCCGGAAGATAAAGCCCCCGCAATGGATACCACTGGTGAGAACGCTGCTGCCGCCTGTGCCAGCCCCGTTACCAGGTTGGTCGCACCCGGTCCGTTCTGGCCGGCGAGGATCACACCTGGCCCGCCCGAGGCACGGGCATAACCGTCTGCCATATGCGTGCCCGTACGTTCATCATGAACGCCTATAAAGCCCATCTCGGATTCGCCGTAAAGAGCATCGAACATCTCCATAGTGGCCGAACCGATCAATCCGAACACGTGCCGGACATTTTCAATCTTGAGAGAATTAACGGCGGCTTGACCGCCAGACAGTTTCTGCATGGTTCTTTTCTTTACATCCAGTGAATTGAACTACGACAAACCGGGAATCGTATCCAGGAACCTCAGCATTGGTTCGAGAAACAATACTGGTTTTTCGGTCAGTCCCAGGTGCTGTAATTGTGGCACGATGACAGTCTGGGCACCCGGTATGCCGGCTGCGATGGCCCGTGCCATTTCCGGTGTGCTGCCACTGTCGTTCTCGCACGTCATCACCAGTGTGGGTGCGGTAATCGGCGACTCTGGATGAACCAGTTCAAGCACACCACGAGCCAGCACCTGACGGCACTGGGTGTAAATAACAGGGTCATTGGCAAGCACCCAGGCGCGAATCTCGCTAACGACATCGACTCGCGAGCTGCGGAATTCTTCGGTAAACCAGCGCTCCAGAGATGTTTCAATGGTGGCTGCAGGGCCACCCTGTGCAGTTTGCGAAACGCGCTGCTCCACCAGTTTCTGTTCATCAGGTTTTCGCTCATGAGGCGAGTTGAGAACAATAAGCGCACTGACACGGCTGGGATAATCCATCGCAAAGCGCCGGTTGATCATGCCGCCCAGTGAAAATCCGGCGATCACGCTGTGCTCAATATCGAGCTCATCGAGGAGTTCTCGCAACTGCTGTGAAAACACGGCCAACGACAGCGTGTCGGGGGGCCTTGTGCTCTGACCATGACCGTAAAGGTCGTAGGTCAGCACCCGGTAGCGTCGAGATAAGACTTCCACGTGATCATGCCAGAGCTCTCGCTTGACACCCAGGCCGTGAATTAATGTGACAATCGGAAGGTCTTTCCGACCAGACAATTCGTAGGCCGTGCCGTTTCGGGATCTCTTCATTATTCAAGAAAAAAATTTCACCGAGTCACCCAAACGACGCGAATAATTATTATGATTGTTTGCAGAATCGTTTCGCTGGTCCAGCCATAAATTGATGCTCATGCCAGCTGTGGTAATCCATCGAAAATGTTTCCTAATTTCGAATCATCACTGAAATTCAGGGATTACATGATTACAAAATAGTTCAAGCGATCTCTTCTGGTTTTGATGTGGAAGGCCCATACTGGCAAGATAAACAAACTCATCAACTCCTAGTTTTTCATAAAGTTTCAGTTTTTCAATTACGTCTTTCGGTGACCCAAACATCAGATTTTCTTCTAGCATATCGGTGTCATATTGGTGACGCTCCAGAAGATCTTCCACAGGAATCTGCTTTGGAAAACCAAGCTTCACATCCCCAAGGTTATGAAATAGATTTTCGAACTGGCCCATGCTCCTCTGAACAGCTTCAATTGCAACATCACGCCCTGCTGAATTTTCATACAAAGCTGTATGGCGCATCAGGGAGAAGATTGGTCGTTTACAATTTGGATTTCTTTCCAAAGAGGCATCCAACTGCTCTTTGTATAACTCTGCTTCACTGAATGGTCTCGCTAGCGGCCAGGAGATGATGTTACACCCTTGACTCACAGCATAATCGAACGTGACTGGAGACCTTGCAGCTATCCACACAGGCGGATGCGGGTGTTGTAGAGGTTTTGGAACCGAGGTGGTCGTCGGGAAACTCCAAAATTCGCCATGATGTTCATAATCACCCGCCCACAGCGATTTCACCGCCGGTATCATTTCTTGCATGTATCTATGGGCATCTTGTTGCTTGAGCCCTGGCTTCATTCGATCGAACTCTCGCTGGTAGGCCCCGGAACCGATCCCAAACTCCAGCCGACCATCCGTAAGTTGGTCTGTAAATGCGGCTTCACCAGCGAGTTTAATTGGGTTCCAGTAAGCTGCGACCGCTACTGCTGTTCCAAGGCGGATCCTTTCAGTATGATGTGCCCACCAGACCAGGATCTGAAACGGGTTTGGTGCAATATTCATTTCCAGCCCGTGATGCTCCGCTGCCCAGACAATATTGAATCCACCCTGGTCGGCTACCTTCACCATATCCAGCGTATGTTCCATCACTTTTTTCATTTCAACTTCTGGATTATTACGCTCCAAGTTAATTGCCAACTGAAATTTCATTTAACTAAAACCTCATATTGAACCTAATAAACAAGCATGATATCTAACCCGCGATAAATTGCGGCAAGCTGGGCAAAAAACTATTTTCCAGATTATGAAGATGATTTTCATTACAACGTTATGCTGGGAAACTGGACGCCAACTTACCTGTCCTTCAACGTTCTGTATTTTACTTGCCCTTGAAGTCAATGTTTTCTCGTTCCCTGATAGGATGTGTTATTGCCGATCGCCCATAGTCTAATCTCAGGAGCACACTCAGTATGGATACAAAAGAAATCTCGAAAGAAGACGCTAAGATGCTGGAGTCACTGTACTGGTGGGATATTCCAACTCTCTTCCGATGCCCTATCGAGCGGGATCCCGAAAAATCCGATATTGCGCTGGTTGGTGTTCCCCACTCTACCGGAAATGGCACCACCGAACGAGACCAGCACCTCGGCCCCCGGGCGCTGCGCAACGTCTCGGCGATGGCCCGCCGCGTGCACATGGATTTTCAGATCGACCCCTGGGAGACCTGCCGTATCAACGACATGGGCGATGTTCCTTTTCCAGAAGCGAACGACAATGAAAGGTGTATAGAACGCATCACAGATTTCTACCGGACCATTGACCAATCACTCACGCGACCTGTTTCGGTCGGCGGCGACCACTCCGTCACCGGCGGAATCATCCAGGCGATTGCGGGTGAACACGCATTACTCACGGGGGGACGAAAAGCAGCCTTCCTGCACTTCGATGCCCACACTGACGCATATGAAAAAGTTCCCCACTTTCTTGGTGCGATCAAATCCGCAGCGCACTGGGCGAGCTTCCTGGTCCGCCAGGAGCAGATAGACGCCAACAGCAGCGTTCAGATTGGTATACGGGGCAATCCGAGAACGCTGGACTGGCTGGCGCCGAGCACCGAACTTGGCTATGAAGTCATCACGATGGAACGTTACCGGTCATTGGGCGTGAGTGAAACCATCAAGATCATCCTTGACAGAATCGGTGACGCGCCTCTTTACATCACTTTTGACCTGGACTGCATGGACCCGGCGGTCGCTCCCGGCGTCGCCAACATTGAGGCTGGCGTCCAGGGTTTTCAGATCGACGAGGTCATGGAACTGCTGCGCTGTGTGCGGGGCCGGAACATCATCGGTGGCGACGTGGTCTGCATGATGCCGACCAAAGATGCACCCAACCAGATCACCGCCCACACCGCAGCAGCCGTAATGTTCGAGATCATCAGCCTGATCGCTGATTACCTGAAAGATAAATAAGATATTACCTAAATTTTCTGATATGGGGCCAACATCTCATCTGGAGGGTTTGCAGAAAATAATTCTTCGTTTATGATTAGTCGAGGGCCGTCTAAGAATTGGATGGCCAGATATTGGATTACCACTAAACGGAGGAAGTAATGAAGAAACTCTACACGTCAGTAGTGTCTGTATGTCTTGCAGCTACTATGTCCATGAGCGCGCAGGCAGCCGATATTATCATCGGAATTCCGAACTGGGTGTCTGTAAACGCAATGGGCCATGTCGTTCAACGCGTACTTGAAGACAATCTCGGGCTCGATGTCGAGATACAGAATGCGACCAACCCGATTGTCTTTGAAGCTATGGACAAAGGCACCATGCATGTCCATCCCGAGGTCTGGATACCCAACCAGAACAATCTGCACAATACCTATGTCGAGGATAAAGGTACCGTTACCAGAAACCCCAATGCGGTTATCGCGTTCCAGGGTATGTGCGTACCGACAGCCGCTTCCGAAAAACATGGCATCACATCGGTCACCCAATTAACCGATCCGAACATTGCGAAACTTTTTGATTCTGACGGCGATGGCAAGGGTGAGATATGGATCGGTGCAACAGGCTGGGCGTCGACCAACGTCGAATACATCAGGGCCAAAAGCTATGGCTATGATCAGACACTGGATCTCATTGAGATGGATGAGACCCTCGCATTGGCAAAGGCTGAGTCTTTGATCACAAAGGGTAAACCAGTCGTGTTTATGTGTTATACCCCGCACCACATGTTCGGTTCAATGGACTTGACAGTGCTCAAAGAACCGGCACACGATCGAGATAAATGGATTATCGTTCAACCGACCGATGATCCCGACTGGCTGAAAAAGTCCAGTGCTCCAGTCGCCTGGGGGGATACGTACCTACATATCTACTATGCTAAAGCGCTCGAGAAGAGCCATCCTCAAGCCGCCCAGATCCTTGCAAACATCAAGGTTGATGCCGTACAGGTCAGTAGCTGGGTCTATGAGATTGCCAAAAACAAGGTGGACCCTGCCGAATTGGCCAAGAAGTGGGTAGAGGAAAACGCCGACCTGGTAGACAGCTGGCTGTAAAGGTCTGCTGACCTACTGTCAAGAGCATGTCAGGGTGCGACTCCCTCGGTTCGTGGGAGTCGCGCCCCGTTTTATTTGTTTATGACACCATCACAAGGCGCGTCCGCGAATCCTTGCTGAACCACATTCCCGGCTAGAAAAGAACTAGAAAAGATCGCAGCATGGACGACCTGGCGATTGAATTAGAAGGAGTATGGAAGATCTTCGGCGATCAGCCCGCCCAGATTGTAGAAGATATCCGTCGCGAGGGATTGAGCAAAGCTGAAGTGCTCGAGAAATTCAACGCAGTTGTGGGTATTGCCGACGTCTCCTTTCAGGTTAATGCCGGCGAGATTTTCTGCATCATGGGCCTGTCCGGCAGTGGTAAGTCCACGCTGGTTCGCCATATCAATCGCCTGATTGAGCCAACGGCCGGAAAAATCACTCTGCTCGGCCAGCAAATTCTTGATCTTTCAGAAAATCAGCTGCGAGAGATCCGTGCCAAAAAGGTCGGCATGGTATTCCAGCACATGGCGTTGTTTCCCCACCGATCGGTCCGCGACAATGTGGCCTACCCACTCGAGATCCGTAACGAACCGAAACTGCGCCGCTGGGATGTATCACAACGCATGCTGTCGATGGTCGGCCTTGATGGGTTTGAGGATCGATTTCCGACTGAGCTTTCAGGCGGCATGCAGCAGCGGGTGGGTCTCGCCCGGGCGCTGGCCTCGGACCCTGATGTCCTCCTGATGGACGAACCATTCAGCGCCCTCGATCCTCTGATCCGGCGCCAGCTCCAGGATCAGTTCCTCGATCTTTCTGCCCAACTGAACAAAACAACGCTGTTCATCACTCATGACCTTGATGAAGCCATCCGCCTGGGTACACGTATTGCCATTATGAACGACGGTAAAATCGTTCAGATCGGCACCCCTGAAGAGATTGTCACCAATCCGGCAGACGACTACGTGCGGGATTTTGTCAAGGACATCTCGAAACTCAAGCTGGTGTCTGCACGGACGATACTCGTGCCCATGGATGACTACATACCCAGTCCGGGAGAGGACCTGAGCCAGTCGCCGCGCACAAACGCGGACACGGACCTCGACGGGCTGGTCGACCTGTCAATCACGACCAGCCACCCGATTGTAATTACCGATCCAGAAGGTAATGATATCGGAGTGGTCTCCAAAGACCGGTTACTGCAGGGTATCCAGGGAGGTCAGTAACATGGCGTCCGACACCCGGTCGACGCTGGAACTGGACCTGTCGGCGTCGATCGGCCGCTTTGCGCAGGCCAACAGCGACTACTACGCTGCACAGTTTTCAAGAATCCAGACCAGTGCACACCGCTGCTGGTCTTTCAACAAAGCCGCTGCACTGTTCGGACCGTTGTGGGCTGGTGCGCGTGGGGCGTGGGGCTTCTTCTGGTTATTTGCAGTATTCGAGCTCACAGCGCTTGTGCAGTTCGGCCGAGGTCTCTGGGGCGACCTCGGTGCCGAGAAGATGGCTGAAGTCTACAAGCTCAAACAAAGAGCCTCTGAAATGCTGGCCCAGGCCGAAACCGCGCGTGCTGCCGGTGACGTCACTGGAGCAACAGCTTCGCAGGAAATTGGGGAAAACCTGGGACTGGCGGCTCAGTCTATGCTCCTGGAAGCCGAACAGGCAACGGCCGGAGCGACAACTTTTTTGATTGTGGGCCTCGGCCTGTTTATCGCAATCAGGATCGCCATGGGCTTTCTGGCAAATACCGTCTACGAGAAACAATTCACCCGCTGGCGTACTGACCATACCATTCAGACTGGTCTTAAGCGCAGTAACAGTTTGTTCGCCGCATTGATGGTCGTGATCATGTACCCCCTGACGCTCTACCGTTTCACTGCATCGAAGCCGGATGCTCGGCTGGTTGAGTTTCCCGTAGGCAGCGAGTATTACGTCAAAACCGCCAAGGTGTTAGAAAGCTGGTTCGACCGCACGGCCGTAGCCGGTCAGGGCGTGTTTGACGGGATCACTGCGGCAGTTCAGGCTTTTCTCGATCTGCTGGAATTGATTCTGGTTGACACTCCCTGGCCGGTGGTTGCTACGTTCGTGGTGATCGTAGCCTGGCAGGCAGCGAGTGTACGTGTCGCCATTTTTGTCGGTGCAGCACTCGCTTACCTCGGCTTCCTCGGGTTCTGGGAGACGAGTATGATTACCTTCGCGCTCGTGGGGACAGCGGCCCTTATCTGCCTTGTAGTCGGCATCCCGCTCGGCGTGTGGTTCTCGAAGAGCGCCCGGGCCTATGCCATCGCGCGGCCCATCCTGGACCTGATGCAGACCCTGCCGCCTTTCGTCTACCTGATCCCGATCATCGCATTCTTCGGCACAGGCAAGGTTCCCGGCGTGCTCGCCACGATCATCGTCGGTATGCCGCCCTGCATCCGATTGACTGCACTTGGTCTCATGCAGGTCGATGGTCACTTAAAAGAGGCCGCGCGCGCTTTCGGTGCCAGCAACCGGCAACTGCTCCTCGGACTGGAACTTCCATTGGCGATGCCGAGCATCATGACGGGTATCAATCAGACAATTCTGCTGTGCCTCGCGATGGTCGTCATTGCTTCCCTGATCGGCGCGAAAGGCCTGGGTCAGGATGTATTGGTTGCCCTGCAGTATGTGGCCAAGGGCCAGGGGCTGCTCGCAGGCCTGGCCATTCTGTTCTGCGCCATGATCCTGGATCGGATCGTTCAGGGTCGGTTCAAGCAAAGGGATGATTCCGGATGACCGCAGCTTCCGGCAACCATGATGCAGCCCCTGCCGTTTCCCGAATGGCCACAGTTGCTGTCGGAGAAACGCTGGATCTGAGTGACTCGATCCAGCGTTTCGCAGGTAGAAATGGCGCCTATTACGTGCGCGAATTCAACAAAATTCAATCGACGAGTCGGTTCAGCCTATCCTTTAACTGGGGCAGCGCCCTCGCCGGCCCGGTCTGGGCTGGTGCCCGAGGATTGTGGGGCCTGTTCTGCTGCCTCGCGATCCTGGAACTCCTCATGCTGGTGCCACTCGGACAAGGTCTGTGGAGCGACCTCGGTGCCGAGGAACGCACGCGGGTAGAAAAGCTCGAACACAACTATGAACGAATGTTGAACAAGGCCAAGAAAGCCAAGGATAAAGGCAAGACAGCAAGGGCCGCCAAGCTGCAAAAGAACGCTGACAATCTCAATAACGCGATGACCAAGGCCCAGCTGAGAGCCCAAAAAGCAGAAAACACGGCAACGGTGCTGATCATAGCCGGCCTGATCGGCCTGCTGCTGGTCAAGCTCTTTGAGGGCGCCTGGGCGAACATCATTTATGAGAAACACTACTCGCGCTGGCGAACAAACCGGGGCGCGAAGTCCGGGCTGAACTGGACCGCAGCTGTCATTGCGCTAATCCTGGTCACGACGGTCTATGCCACGACCCTGTACCGATTCACAGCGACCGTACCACCGGAGTTCCTGGTCGATTTTCCGGTGGAGAAAGCGACCTATCAAGAGCCCGCCACCCGGTGGATTGATACCAAATTTGATGCTGCGACAATAAAGTTTGGTGATTTCTTTCAGAGAATTGCAAAAGGCATCCGAATCGTCCTAGAAGCACTCGAGACCATGCTGGTCGACACCCCGTGGCCGGTTGTCATGTCCGTGATCGTCATCACCGCCTGGCGACTGGCAGGTCCCCGAGTCGCAATCTTTACCCTCGCGGCGCTGGCCTACCTGGCAGTACTTGGCTACTGGGAGAAGAGCATGTCGACCGTCGCGCTCCTGGGGACAGCAGCGCTCATCTGTATTCTGGTTGGTGTTCCACTGGGTGTGTGGTTTTCCCGCAGTGACCGCGCATACAGTGTCGGAAGACCCGTGCTGGATTTCATGCAGAGCATGCCCGCATTCGTTTATCTGATCCCTGTCATCGCGTTCTTCGGAACCGGCAAACCGCCTGGGGTCATCGCCTCAATTGTTTTTGGTCTACCCCCGATTGTTCGACTGACCAACCTCGGACTTCGCCAAGTCCCCCTCGATATCAAAGAAGCCGCAGAGGCCTTCGGCGCGACAAAATGGAAAATCCTCACCGGGGTTGAGATACCACTGGCTCTTCCCAGCATAATGACAGGAATTAATCAGACGATTCTATTTTGCCTTTCTGCTGTTGTGATTGCTGCCCTGATCGGCGCAAAAGGACTCGGTTTCGATGTGTTGGTTGCCCTTCAGTATGCGGCCAAGGGACAAGGCGTGCTCGCCGGACTGGCCATCCTGTTCTGTGCAATGGTTATCGATCGAATAGTGCAAGGCAGCTTCCGGCAAACGCACGACGCCCGCAGCAAATCGCCGTAATCCCTAAGAACGTTTTCCCGACATTTATGGCGGCGTTCTTCTTTCTGTTGCTTTGAGCACCATGCCGAGCGCTCTCCAACCAGCGTCGCCCGCTGCGGATTGTGTCAGAGTCGTTGTCCATCGCATGTGACAGGGTCATTCGATTATCCCAGAGCACCAATGTCCCTTAACGCCAAGAGAGCCTGGCAGGTAAATTCACAGCACCGCCCGTGATCGCAAAATAGGCTCCAGTACTACGGAGCAGAGGTTGCCTGCGAGAACTATAATCTATCGAAACTCCAATGACCCGAAACAGAATTATCGGGGGAACTCCAATGCGTACGCAAATGTTAGAACTCGGGCAGAGCTGGGATGTCCTGCAGGCACGGCTGCACCAACTGAGCGCAGAAGATGCGAATTGGAGAGCCAATCGGCTCGGAGTCTTTGTTTTCGACCCGGGCCCCGAAGTCCTGCAGGTCGCAAAAGATGCCTATGGTCTTTTCATGTCTGAGAATGGTCTGGGTGCGTCCAGTGCTTTCCCCAGTCTGATGCAGATGGAAGACGACGTTGTCTCAATGGGATTAAATCTTCTAAATGCACCGGAAAGCGCCTGCGGAAACATGACATCCGGTGGAACAGAAAGCATTTTTCTGGCGGTAAAGACCTGCCGAGAACGAGCACGCGCCCAAGGAAAAGATACTCGAGATGCCGAGATCCTGATGCCCCGTTCGGCTCATCTTGCATTTGACAAGGCGGCGCACTATCTGGACCTGAACGTCGTTCGAATTCCAGTCGGATCTGACTTTCTGGCAGACACCAAAGCGATAGAAAACGCCATTACGGAGCGAACCCTGATGCTTGTCGGTTCGGCGCCTTGTTTTCCTTACGGAATGATTGACCCGCTTCCAGAGCTCAACGACCTGGCTCTTTCGAACAACATCTGGCTGCACGTCGATGCCTGTGTCGGCGGTTACTTTGCCCCCTTTGCCCGCATGAATGGCGCTGAACTGACGCCTTTTGACTTTGAACTGGAAGGCGTGCGATCCGTCTCTGCCGACCTGCACAAATATGGTTACTCTGCCAAAGGAGCGTCGACCCTGTTCCACCGAACCGAAGAACAACGGGAACACCAGCTGTTCAGTTCCAGTGACTGGGCGTGCGGCGAGTTCGGGACACCAACTCTGGCGGGTACGCGCCCCGGCGGAGCTATCGCATCAGCCTGGGCCGTGATGAATTTCCTGGGCACGCAAGGTTATAGGAGAAAAACCGAGACCGTCATCCAGACAAGACTTGAGCTCCAACGCGGTATTGAATCCATAGCCGGTATGGAGATTTTAGGAGACCCGCAACTTGGGCTTCTGATCTATCGCTCGATTGATCTGGACAGCCGGTCGATCCACCATGAGATGATGCAGCGTGGCTGGTTCAGTCCACTGCTCTGTGAGCCCGACGCGATTCACCTGATGCTGTCGCCGGGCCATCAGAACGTCATCGATGAGTATCTTCAAGACCTTAACAATTCGATCGAGTCGGTACGCCTGGACCCCGGAATCGATCGACGGTCGGTATCCCGCTACAACTGACCGCACCCTCGAGCAACGTGTCTTCTTTGCGATACTTTCACCTTGTCAGAGAGGCACTCCAGTGAGCTTGGAACACGCCAAGGTTGATCTGCCGCATTCACTGTGGGCAGCAACCGCCGAACCCGCGGTAGAAAGTAACCCACTCAAATCTCAGATCGACTGCGATGTCGCCATTGTGGGCTGCGGTTTCACTGGCCTGCGGGCCGGTCTTGCACTGGCCGAAGCCGGGCAAGCGGTCGTTTTGCTGGATTCGGGAGAACCCGGTTGGGGCGCCTCTGGTAGAAATGGCGGCAGTGTCAACCCGTTACTCCCCTTTCACTCCCCGGAGCAGGCCAGTCGACTGATTGGACCTGTGTTCGGACCCAGGCTCTCCCGTCTGTCGCTGACATCAGCAGATGAGATTTTCGACCTGATCGACAAATTTAAGATCAACTGCCATCCGGTTCGAACCGGCTGGATCAGAACAGCCCACTGTCGGAGTGCACGAAGGCTCTTTGAGGCACAATGCCGGCAGTGGACCGATATCGGGGCAGAAATCGAAATACTGGAGAAACCCGAACTGGATTCGATGCTGGGATCAACCGCATTTGCCATGGGTGCCATCATTCCGCGTGGCGGGAATATTCAACCGCTCTCCTTTGCCCGTGGATTGGCGCAGGCAGCCATCGAAGCTGGTGCTCAGATCTACAGCCAGACGCGCATAGTGGATCTCTACAAAGAGAAATCCGAGTGGCTAGTGAAATCATCTCAGGGCATGGTTAAGGCACAAAAAGTCATTCTGGGCACCAACGGTTATACCGATAATCTCTTCCCGGGGCTTGCCCAATCCGTCGTTCCCGTGATCAGTGTTCAGGTCGCGACAAAACCGCTGGCCGATGATATCGGTGCTGCGATACTCCCTGGCGGGCAGACCTTCTCCGATACCCGCCGAACCATCTTCTATGGAAGACGGGACCACATGGGGCGCTTTCTACTGGGCAGCCACGGGACCACAGAGACCAGTGACGACCATCGGGATTTCAATCGCATTAAGCAAGAAGCCAAGCGCCTCTTTCCGCAACTCGCTGAACCCGACTGGGAGTTTCAGTGGGGTGGGCGGATCGCCGTAACGCAGAATCATCTGCCACACCTCCATGAACCGGCAGAAAATCTGTATGCGGGCCTCGGCTATCAGGGTCGCGGTATCGCGATGGCAACCGTCATGGGCCGGATTCTGGCCGAACGTGCTCTTGGGAAACCAGCAGAAGAACTGGAGATCCCCTCAACCGCTATATCGGCATATCCTTTTCATCGTTTTCACCGCACCGGCGTGAAGCTCGTCACAAGCTGGCTCAAGTTCCGTGACGAAGTTGAGCGACTCCTGGGCTGAAACTGCAAATCTCCACGGCATTGAGGACCTCAAACCATGAACGACGGTAGTTCTTTAAGCTCGGAAGCAAAAAGCGACACCCTGCACTCTGCCACCCGAGACCAGCAGCGACGCTGGGGCATAAACAACGACTACACGACCCTTCGGGATGTTCTTCTTGGCAGGCCGGACTATTATCGCTGGGTCGAAGCGGGACCGATCATCGGCCGGACTCTGGCAAATGCAGATAAAACCGGTGCACGGTTCGATCATCCGCTCGCAATGCAACAACACCAGACCATGGTAGCGGTCTACGAGGACGCCGGCGTCAGGTGCCACTATCTCGCTGCAGATCCTGTACTGCACCGTAATTTCTTCGCCCGCGACTCAAGCGCCATGACACCCTGGGGTGCACTGATTTGTCATATGCAACTCAAGTGCCGGCGTGCCGACTACGTTACCGCGATCGATTTCTATCAAGGCAACGATATTCCCATCTGGGAGATGGTCACAGCGGGGCACTTCGAAGGGGGTGATTTCGTGATCCTTGAACCCGGACTGGTGCTGGTCGGCTACTGCGGTGAGCGTTCTGAAAAGGAAGGTTCCGAACAGGTGGCAGATTGGGTAAAGAAGGAAGGCTGGGAATCCATCCTGGTACCAATTTCTAGAGAATTCGTCCACATGGATGGTCTGGTAGTACCCATCGCGCACAAACTGGTGGTGACCTGCCTGGACGCGCTTGAAGACTGGCTGATCGATCGACTCAAATCCGAGGGCTATCAGTTCGTCGATGTGGGATACGCTGAAGCCCGAAACCTCGGAGTCAATCTGGTTGCGCTAGGGGACGAGAGGATCCTTTCCATGGCTGGCAGTCCGGCGCTCAATGAACAGCTCAGGTCAATGGGGTTCGAGGTCCAGGCCCCCGACATGTCCATGTTCACTCTGGGCGGTGGAGGTGTCCACTGCCTCAGCCAGGCACTCTATCGCGACCCGGTGGTTTAAGAGGCCGGGCCCGAGTGGCGCCGCGCCGCGACGGCATCGGCCACCACACAGAGTATCTCGAACATCATGGTCGCACCGGTCAATGCGGTGGTTCCACTGGGATCAAAAGGTGGAGCAACCTCGACCACATCACCGCCGATCAGATTGAGACCTCTTGTACCGCGAATCATCAACTGTGCCTCGACCGTCGTGAAGCCACCGACTTCCGGTGTTCCGGTTCCCGGCGCGTACACTGGATCCAGACCATCGACATCGAAGGTCAGATAGCAGGGACCTTCACCGATAACACGATGGATCTCGCCGATGACCGCCTTGACGCCCATCTCGAAGAACTCTTCCATGTAAATCACACGCATACCCGAGTCGTGGCTGAATTTCCAGATATCAAGATCATTGAGGGAACCCCGAATACCGATCTGGATGGTGCGCTGCGGATCGATCAGCCCTTCTTCAACAGCGCGCCTGAACGGTGCACCGTGGTGAAACTTTGACCCGAGATAATCGTCCCCGGTATCACAGTGCGCATCGAAGTGGATCAGACCCACCGGATTCGCAGCTGTAATTCCACGCAGTATCGGCAGAGTCACAGAATGATCACCTCCCGCTGAGACAGGTACCACACCAACCGCATGTAGATGCCGGAAAAAGGCGGCGATCTCATCGAGGCTGGTTTCAAGATTAAACGGCGACTGGACCCAAGCATCGCCCACATCAGCCACGGTACAGATATCATGGGGGCTGATGCCATTGGCCTGGTTGAGCCGCCGAATGAGGCTCGACTGGTTTCGAATCTCGCGTGGGCCGTGGCGGGCACCCGGCCGGTTTGTCACTCCTCCGTCGAACGGCACACCGACCAGGCCGACCTCAACACCGTCGACGTCTTCCCGGTACGGTGAGCGCATGAAGGTCGGCAACCCGGTATATCTAGGGCGCTGGATGGGATCGTTGAACGATTCGTACTTGAACATCTCAAAATTCCTCTCACGAAAAAGCTATCACGCTGATGGTAGGAAACAGCCGCTGCAAATACATTGTCCGCCAGAGAACCATAGCACATTGATCTGCCGATCTTCGATAAAGAACCCCGCACCATCAGGCACCGCCCGGTCACTCGTCCTTTCCGTGAGTCCCGATCAAAGGACGCCCCACTGGTATCGGGGGTACGGCTCTGGCAGCATAGCTACCTGTCATCATCTGTTGCTGAGCAACCTGAGGCAAAACTGAATCCGAATACCAGGAGTTGCCGGTCCTCAGCATACGCTTCAGATTGAACCTTGAGAGTGGAGACAGCAAATTGAAGAAGACCCATGCCTGGCCCGACGACTGCTGGAACTGGCCCATCGACATTAGTCACAAACACGCAGTTCGATGTGGAGAGATGATCTGGGTCGGTGGTCAGGTTGACCTCACACCCACCGGTGAGGTCTGTAATTCGGATAATCGCCCGTTGCAGACCCGCAATGCGATGACCCACTTTTCCAGGGCCTTACACGCCCTGGAATGCGACCTCGAGGATCTGGTATTCCTGCTGTGCTTCTACGTCAACGATGGTTCAGTCGACGAACGTACCTTTCTTGAAGAGGTCGCCTCCTGCCTGCCCGATGGTGCTGTCCCCGCGGTCAACGCCGTGCCGGTACCCTACCTGGCCTACCCGGGGCTGATGGTCGAGATCGAAGGATATGCCATGCGCCGTGAAGACGGTGAGCGAATCGAGAAAACCGTTGCATCTCCAGAGTCGCTGTGTGCTTTACCGATCCCCTTCAGTCAGGCTGTTCGCAGTGGAAAGATGATCTTTGTATCGGGTCAATACCCCCGTCTCGCCGACGGAACAGTCTGCCAATCCGGCGACAGCGTCGCGCAGACCCGCCAGGTCATGGAACAAGTCACCGCATTGCTCGACCAGTTCGGTGCCACCTGCCAGGATGTGGTCAAACTCAATCGCTGGTACGCCGGTAATGTCGGGATCAAAGATTTCGAGCCGGCTGCCCTGGCCTGCGCCGGGTTTTTTGTTGAACCGGGCCCGGCAGCGACCGGCATTCCCCTGCCCCGCCATGCAGACCCGGACGTCGCGATAAAGATCAGTGTAGTCGCGATGCTCGGCGAAGACGGAGCTCATCTGCCGAGGCGTCACGTCTGGCCCGAATCACTCTGGGACTGGCATGTCCACCTGCCGTACAAACACGGTCTTGCCTGTGAAGAGATGATCTTTCTGGGTGGCCAGGTCTCCCTGGACAAAAGGGGGCAAGCGCTCTATCCCGATGATCTGTCGGCCCAGACTCACCAGGCGATGCAGCACATCGGTACAATTCTGGCTGAACTCGGTGCTGACTACGACGACGTCTGTAAGATCATGACGGTCTACCAGGGCGACTGTGGTGCCGAGTCCCTGCATGGAAACCTTGGCATTCGTGCCGGCTATTTCCGGGATCCGGGCCCTGCCACGACGGGCGTCCCGCTACCGGCGCTGGCCTATGAATCCATGGTCATCGAGATCGATGCCTTTGCCATGGCAAAGGCCAGAGACGAGTGACCGATTGCCGTCCGCGGTCAGCAGCGTGACAATTTCTTGGCGTTGATTACTGCCGGCTAAGGGTTCTTTTGAAGGTCTAAATCTGCCGACCGGCAGACCGGTAAGAAATCAAACCCGGTTGGTTAATAGTTCGAGCTACAGCACCGGCGTTTCAAACGAACGGCCTTGATGGTCAGCGGGTGTTTCTCGAAGCCAGCGAATGATCCTGCGCTGGCCCTGCAGGTAGCCGTCGGATTCAACGATGACGCGCTCGGCAATCACCCGATGCACAGCAGAGAGCCGGAAAAACGGTACATTCGGGTAAAGATGATGCTCTGCATGGTAGGGCATCTGCCAGGCAATCAGATGAAGCCATCGGTTACTCAGGGTCGTCCGGGTGTTCTTCAGTAGATCAGGACTCTCTTCGCAGCCCACGTGCTCGGCGACCCGGAGAACCCGCTGAACAGGCTCACCCAGGAAGCGCGGCAGCAGCCAGCACAATAGCAGCGCCCAGCCATAACCAGTCAAGATCACGACCAGAGCAAGCACCCCGTAGAGAGCCAGCATGACACGTGCCTCCAGTACCATCAAATGAAGCCTGGCTTTAGGCACATACGTACTAGTCGCCGGATCAATCCGTCCTGCGGCGTGCCTGACGATCCAGCTGAGATTCCGCCACCAGAACCATAAAGCCGCGCAGTACCATAGATACTGCTTTAGCGAGGCGGGCTCAGGCAGCACCAGCGAAGGGTCTTTACCCGGGACCTGGGTATAACGGTGATGCCCAAGGTGGAAATATCGGAAAAAGTACGGTGGCACAACATAAACCAATGCAGTGATCCAGAGAACGCTTTCATTCAGCCAGCGACTCCTGAAAGCCGTCCCGTGGGAACACTCATGCAGGGGAGAGAACAAAAACCCGATCACAAAGGCTTGAACCAACAACACCGGAACACACCATAGAGTTGGAAAGACAATCCAAATGAGCCAGCCCGACAGACCAATCAAACAATAGTGGGCCAAAAAATAGACCAGAGCGATGGCGTCCGAGCGCTGACTGAATTCTTTAAGCTGCTGTTCAGTCAAAAGACCCGCAGGTCGTCTGGATTCGACCTTTCTGGCCCCTTCCGACTTCTCGGACTGCCCGGCAAAATCCCCGCCAACACTCCGATCAGGATCGAGTTCAGCTTCGTCAATCAGTTGGCTGTTGATCTCAATCGATTCATTCATAACTCTTCTGACTGTCAATACAATCACAAGATGAGGGATTGACGAGAAATCCTGGCGCATTCGCGCAGCCCCCATCTACATCCAGGCAAGGGATAAGCATAACCTACCCCCGATTCAAACCGAAATGCAGAAACCTAGTCGGGGGTTTCCCCGCATCCAAGACAGACTAGCCTGTAGAACAAAGCCCGTTTCCGTTAATCACTGCTATGGATACGACTGGTTTTTGCTTTCCAGACAATCTCAATACCATTATGATACGTCATCTTTCCCAGCAACCCCTGCCATCGTTTGTGTACCGAGAGTATTCCGTGGTTAAACTATCAATGCGGTACTTAACGGCTCGAATAATTAACACCTACTGACCGATTCACTACCCACTCCACAACACCCGCGATTGAAACGAATGAAGATCGGTATCTGCTTGCCAACTGAGACTGAGGCCATGGCCGGCGGCACGGCCAGTGGTACCGACGTCCTGCGACTCGCCCGGCTTGCTGAAGACGCAGGCTTCGACTCGGTCTGGATTGTGGATCATTTTTGTTACTCTGCTGCAGCCGAGATGGAAGCACTTGGCGCCACTGCACCACCTGATCTGGTGGGTAAGATCTATGGGGCTTGGGAATGCCTGACCGTGTGCGCTGCACTTGCCCGTGAAACCCAGCGCATGGAGATCGGAACGCTGGTCATCAACACTGGCTACCGGAACCCTGCACTTCTGGCACGAATATCGGAAACCATCGATGAATTGAGCGCAGGGCGTTTTACCCTCGGCGTTGGCGCTGGAGACTTCTTAACGGAACATGACGCGTTCGGCTATCCCTGGGAGCGCCGTGTCGGTCGGTTTGAAGAGGCGCTTCAGATCATCCGCCCGATGCTGGCCGGTGAAAATGTGACATTCGACGGTGAATTTTACGAAACTCGGGATGCCCTCAATCTGCCCCGGGGGCCCAGACCTGACGGACTTCCCTTGCTGATCGGTGTTCTGGGCCGGGGGCCGCGGATGAAACGACTGGTGGCACAGTACGCGGACCAGTGGAACTGCTGGCTGGCCAGTGGCGACAGCCATGCGGGGGCGTACATTAAGATCCGTGATGATATGCTCGCGGCGTGCGAACAGCATGGCCGTGACCCTGAGACTCTGGTGCGGAATGTGACTCCGCGTATCAGCCCCACTGGGCTTGCGGCCAAGTCACCGGATATGAAACCCCTGTCGGGCACAGCCGAAGAAATTGCCGAGGCGTTACACGAATTCAAAGATCTCGGTGTCAGTCATATTTCAGCCTGGCCTCACCCCAACAACGAAGAAGGTATCGTCGCCCTGGCACGGGTCCTGGAACATTTCCGCGGTTAACAAGAGCACAAATTCTAGAACTCGCTCGACTGCGTTATCTTGATTTCAACAGTTCGCTAAGACACTGTACTGGCAAGTCCTGCAAGACTCATCGACCTGTCATGAGCAAGAGAATGTCACCGCCAAGCAACACAGTTTCGGGCACACTGCTTGGCTCTCAACGTGATCTCTTTGATATACCCGAAGACATCGCCTATTTGAACTGTGCCTATATCTCTCCGTTACTCAATTCGGTGCGCGATGTCGGAATCGCCAGCAACGGCCGAAAAAGTCATCCTTGGGAGATATTACCATCCGACTTTTTCTCGGATGCCGAGCAAAGCCGGATGCTATTCGCCGAACTCATTGGAGCCACTGCCGACGACATCGCGCTGGTCCCGGCTGCCAGCTACGGAACAGCGACCGCGGCACGCAATTTGCCGGTTGGTCCGGGAGAGAGAATTCTCGTACTGCATGATCAGTTTCCTTCAAATGTTTACCCCTGGCGTGAACTCGCGAAGGAGCGTGGCGGCACTATCGTAACTTTGCCACACCCGGAAGACGATGACTGGACCCGGGCGATTCTTGAGATTCTTGACGAGCGCGTGGCGATCGCGGCCCTGCCCCACGTCCATTGGACCGACGGTGCCATGATCGATCTCGAACGCGTCGCGACCCGCTGTAGAGAGGTTGGTTCTGCACTTGTCATTGATGGCACCCAGTCGGTGGGTGCTCTGCCATTCGACGTCAACGCCATCCGGCCTGACTTCCTGGTAGTGGCAACCTACAAATGGCTGCTTGGACCGTACGGTGCGGGATATCTGTATGTTGCTCCCAAGTGGCAGGATGGCGTGCCGCTCGAACATAACTGGATCAACCGTCAGGGCAGTGAGGATTTCTCGAATCTCGTCGAGTACCGTGACGGTTATCAACCGGGAGCGCGCCGCTTCGACGTTGGCGAGCGCGGCAATATCCACCTCGTGCCGATGGCAAAAACGGCATTGCGGCAGTTGTTGGACTGGAGCGTAGAGAATATTCAGACGACGATACGCGCGCGAACCGACCGAATCGCTGAGCGCGCGACCGACATGGGCATCGGCACTCTACCGAGGAAACAACGAGCCGGTCACTACCTGGGACTGCGTTTTCCGGGCGGTGTGCCCGAAGGGTTGGCGAATCGACTCGCCCAGGAAAAAGTCTACGTCAGTGTTCGAGGCAGAAACGCTGTCCGAATTACACCGCATCTTTGGGTCACCGATCGGGACGAAGATCGACTGTTTGATGTGCTGAAATCAGCCTTGCCCGAATGAACCTGTGGTACCCAGGGTGTTTTCTTACTCCTTATGAAGTTTCCAGCCCTTGGAATCCGGGCCTGTAAGGCTTACTCAGAACAATTCCGGGGCAATGCGTTGGTCACGGCTTGTCAGTACTGACGAAAGTGATATTCAGTTGATTTAGTGGAAGATAAATATGTACCACCCATATGCCGATTTAATTGGACTAAAGGTGATCGAACAACAGGATGGCTACAGCGTGTGTTCAGTGGAGGTTGTGGAAAAACTGCGCAATCCACACGGCGTAGTGCATGGTGCAATACTGTATTCCCTCGCAGATACAGGCATGGGACTCGCGCTATATCCAAGCCTGAAGGAACAAGAACTGTGTGCCACCATAGAAATAAAGATCAATTACTA
>MDTC01158509.1_pt1 | contig 32421 bp, 31 predicted proteins | sample 811181 | NCBI WGS metagenome assembly MDTC01 (sample SAMN05326644, study PRJNA326480) | marine metagenome | isolation source: seawater | place: Pacific Ocean: North | collected 2011
TAAGAATTAAAAAAGTATCAGTAAACCTAGACCTGAGAAATTATAGAGTAGATTTTGAAAAAATCAAAAAATTTATGAATAGTAAAAAAAATTTTGTTTCAATTAATTATGGTATTAAAGAAATTTCCCATTTTCTAAAAAAAAATAGAGATTTAAATTTTATAGATTATGGTAATTATAAGATAATTAAAAAATAAAAGATTATTAATTTGTCCAAAAAGTTATTTTACAGATCTATAAGAAAAGTAACAGGTAGTAAAAAACACTTCCTTCATGAACCCCTCTTTAATAATAAAGAAGTCAAAGTTGTTTCTAAAAATGTTAAAACAAGCTTTGTTTCATCAGCTGGAAAAACTACAATTGAATTTGAAAAAAAAATTAAAGATTTTACAAAAGCCAAATATTGTATCGCAATGACAAGTGGAACTTCTGCTTTACAAGTTTCTTTATTATCATCAGGGGTTAACCCAAATGATGAAGTTTTAGTTCCTGCTTTAACATTTGTAGGTACTGCTAATTCAATAAGCCACTGTGGTGCCATTCCTCATTTTGTGGACTCTTGTATAAATGATTTTGGAATAGATGTTATAAAGTTAAAATATTATTTAAAAAAAAATTTTTTAATCAAAAAAAATAAATTAATTAATAAAAAAACAAAAAGAGTTGTTAAAGCAATAATTCCTGTTCATATTTTTGGGCATGCCTGTTCAATCTTTGAAATTAATAAATTGGCAAAGATGTATAGATTGAAAGTTATAGAAGATGCTGCAGAAGGATTGGGAAGTTTTTATTATGGTAAACATCTTGGAACATTTTCCTCTTTTGGATGTTTGAGTTTCAATGGCAATAAAATTATAACTACGGGTGGTGGAGGAGCAATTTTAACGAATAATAAAAAAGATTATATTCATGCTAAACATTTGGCTACTACTGCAAAAGTTCCACACAAATATAAATATATTCACGATAAAGTTGGTTATAATTATAGAATGCCAAGTTTAAATGCTGCTTTAGGAATTGCACAAATGAATAAGATTAGACAATTTATTAAAGCAAAAAGAAACTTATTTCTATGTTATAAAAAATCTTTTTCAAAATTGAATTATGTAAAGATTTTTGAAGAAAATAATAATAGCATTAGTAATTATTGGTTACAAACTGCAATTTTAGATAGAAAAAAGAGCAAATATAAAAAAGCCATAATTGAATACTGCATTTCGAAAGGTCTCTATGTTAGGCCATCTTGGACACTTTTAAGTAAATTAAAACCTTATATGAAATGTCCAAAAATGGACTTAAAAGGAGCAAAGGACATTGAAAAAAGAATCATAAATTTGCCAAGTAGTCAGGGGATACTATTAAAAAAAAATAAATTATGAAAAATATAATTTTAATTGGTGCAGGTGGTCATTCTAAGGCTTGCATAGATGTAATTGAGTCAGAAAAAAAATATAAAATAATTGGATTAATTAATCACAAAAAAATAAATATTTTTAATTATAAAACTATTGGAAATGATAATGATTTAAAAAGAATTTTTAGAACAGTACGTTATGCACATATAGCTGTTGGTCAAATTAAAGATCTTAAAATCAGAGAAGTTATTTTCAAAAAATTAAAAAAAATTGGATTTTCTTTACCCATTATAAAATCTCCAAATGCCTATATCTCTAAAAATTCAAAAATTGATGAGGGCACAATTATAATGCATCAGGCAATAATTAATGCTGCTTCAAAAATTGGAAAAAATTGCATTATTAATACTAAATCAATAATAGAACATGACACTGAGGTAAAAAATAATACTCATGTAGCTCCTGGTTCCATAATTAATGGTAATTGTATAATTGGTAAAAATTGCTTTTTAGGTAGCGGTAGCATAATTAAAGAAAATACAACAATAAAAGATTTTACTTTTGTTAAAGCCAACAGCTTGGTAATAAAAAATAAATAATGTTTTCAAAAATTAAAATAATAGCAGAAGCTGGTGTAAATCATAATGGAATATACAAGAACTCTTTAAGATTAATAGACGCAGCAAAAAAAGCAAAAGCTGACTATGTAAAATTTCAAGCTTATAAGACTGAGGAATTAGTTTTAAATAATACACCTTTAGCAAAATATCAAAGTAAAAATTTTAAAAAAAAAATAAGTCAATATGATTTATTGAAAAAATATGAATTAAAAAATTATGAATATAAAAAACTTAAAGTTTATGCACAAAAAAAAAAAATTAAATTACTATTCAGTGTTTTTGACGAGGTTAGTTTAAAGATTCTATTAGATTTAAAAATGAATGAATTTAAGGTCCCGTCAGGTGAAATTGATAATTTTTTGTTGTTGCGAAAAATCGCAAAAATTGCAAAAAAAGTTTATTTATCAACAGGAATGTCTTCTATTAAAACTATAAAGAAAACTTACGATTTTTTAATTAAAAACGGTCTAAATAAAAAAGATATCATAGTATTACACTGCACTAGCTCTTATCCAACAAAACTTGGTGATGCAAATTTATTGGCAATTAATCACTTAAAAAAAATTACAAATAATATTGGATTTTCAGATCATACAATCAGTTTTGAAGCTTCACTTCTTGCAGTTGCTTTGGGAGCGAGCCTGATAGAAAAACATATAACTTTAAATAATAAAATGGCTGGGCCAGATCACCAGGCGAGCATCAATCCAAAAAAATTTAAAGAATATGTGAAATTTATTAAAAATGCAGAAATTGCTCTTGGAAATGATAAAAAAAAAATTTACCATTCAGAATTTGAAAATATTAAGATTGTCAAAAAATGTATTGTTGCGAAAAGGGATATTAAAAAAAATGAAATCTTTTCAGAAAAAAACTTAACTACTAAAAGACCAATGTCAGGAATTCCTTCAAGCCAAATTTTAAAAATTTTAGGAAAAAAATCTCCTAAAAATTTTAATAAAAATGAGATTATAAAATTTTGAGAGTTTTAGTAGTAAGTACAACCAGAGCTGATTTTGGGATTTTAGAAAATCTTATAAAAAAACTTTCAAAAAATAAATTTTTTGATCTAAAATTTTTGGTTACAGGCTCACATTTTAACAAAGATCAAGGATATTCATTAAGAGAAATTTATAAAAGAAAAATAAATATAGATAAAAAATTAGATATTAAATTTAATTCAAAAAATATGGATAGTATTTTTAAATTTAACTCAAAATTAAATTATCTTTATTTTCAATATCTAAATAAGTTGAGACCAGATCTAGTAATAGTTTTAGGTGACAGATATGAAATGTTACTATTAACATTTTGTACATATTTAATGAGAATACCAATAGCACATTTACATGGTGGAGAAATATCAGAAGGATCAATGGACGACTCTTTGAGGCATGCTATAACTAAGCTCTCTAATATCCATTTTGTAACAAACGCAATTCACAGAAAACGAGTGGTTCAACTTGGGGAACAACCAAGAAATGTAATTAATGTTGGCTCTTTAATTAAGGAAAAAATTCAAAATCTTAAAATATTAAAAAAAAAAGATTTAGAAAAAATTCATAATTTAAAATTTTCAAAGAAAAATTTTATAGTTACTTATCATCCCGATACTATTGCCTCGGGAAATACAAAAAAAAATTTTAATGAGTTAATAAAAGCAATACAAAAAATTAAATCAACCAATTTTTTTTTTACTGCGCCAGGATCTGATTTTGAGTCCTCTATAATAAAAAATAAAATTTTAAGATTTAAAAAAGGAAAAAAAAATATTTTTTATATTAAAAATTTTGGATCAATATCATATCTTTCAATGCTACATCATGTATCCGGAATTATTGGAAACTCTTCAAGTGGAATATTAGAGATGCCAATTATTGGAAACTACACAATAAATATTGGTAATAGACAAAAGGGGAGAGGAAAAGCTAAAACCATATTTAATGTAGAACCCAATGCAAAAAAAATAAAAAGGTCCATTCTTATGGTTTCAAATTTAAAAAGCAAAAGGAAAGTATTTAAGTTAAAAAAAAATCAAACCATAGATAAAATTATTTCGAAATTAAAGAAATTAAATGCTAAGAGTGTAATTTATAAAAAGTTTTTTGATATATGAACCAAATACTAAAAAAAAGGTTAAATCAAATTCAATTAAATGAAAATGCCTCAATAGAATCTGGAATTAAGAATTTAATTAAGTCTGGTGAACAAATCATAATAATTGTAAATAATCATAAACAGCTTGTAGGGACAGTGACAAACGGCGACTTAAGAAATTTAATAATAAAAAGAATTAATATTTTAAAGTTACCACTTAAACAAATTATGAATAAAAAACCTTTTTTTTTAAAAGATAAAAATCTAGATATTAAGACAATAAAAAATTTCATGTTCCAGAAAAAAATATCTCAATTACCTATAACAGATAATAAAAAAAGATTAATTAACTTTTTTTCAAGTAAAGATTTATTTAAATCTGAGACTATAGAAAATACATTTGTTATAATGGCTGGTGGGTACGGCACAAGATTGCTTCCATATACAAAAAGTATTCCCAAACCATTACTAAAAATAGATGATAAACCAATTATAGTTCATGTAATTGAGAAAGCAAAAAGTCTAGGTTTCAAAAATTTCATAATATCAACTGGGTACCTCAAAAATAAAATTATTCAATATTTAAAGGGTGGAAGGTCTCTAGATATAAAAGTAAGATATATTAAAGAGAAAGAGCCGCTTGGTACTGCTGGATCTTTAGCTTATTTAGTTAAACAAAATAAACCATTTGTTGTTTGTAATGGTGATATTATGAGCAATATAAATTTTAGTGATTTTTTAAAAAGTCATATAAAAAGCAAAGCTTTTATTTCTGTTGCTAGCAAAAATTATAATATGCAAAATCCATTTGGGGTTTTACTATTAAATAATAAAAAGATAAGTAGGATTTTAGAAAAGCCGAATTATACCTCGTTAATTAATATTGGTGCCTACGTAATCAATCCTAAAGTACTCAAATTAATTAAAAAAGGAAAAGCTATATCAATGGTAGAATTAATAAATACAGCTATTAAAAATAAAAAAAAAGTAATTCCTTATACAACTGATGAATTATGGTATGATATAGGAACACCAGAGGATTTAAAAAAATTTAATCAAAATTAAAATTATGAAAAAAAAAGTTGCTTTAATAACTGGAGTTACAGGACAAGATGGATCTTATCTAACTGAATTTCTTTTAAAAAAAAACTACAAAGTATATGGTATCAAACGAAGATCATCTTCATTTAATACAAAAAGAATTGATCACCTATATAAAGATTATCAAAAGATGACTAATTTTAAACCTATTTATGGTGATTTAACTGACTCTACAAACATTATTAGAATTGTAAAAAAAGTTCAACCTGATGAAATTTATAATCTTGGAGCACAATCGCATGTTCATACAAGTTTTGAAACTCCTGAGTATACGGCCAATACAAACGCACTAGGACCATTAAGAATTTTAGAGGCTATTAGACTTCTTAATTTAGAAAAAAAAACAAAATTTTATCAAGCCTCAACATCTGAAATATTTGGTAATGCTAAATCACCTCAAAATGAAAAAACAAGTTTTCTTCCTGAAAGCCCTTACGGGACATCGAAATTATTTGGTTATTGGATCACAAAAAATTATAGGAAATCCTATAATATTTTTGCATGTAATGGTATTTTGTTTAACCATGAAAGCCCAAGGAGAGGTGAAACTTTCGTTACAAGAAAAATTACCAGAGCAGTGGCAGAAATATTGCTAAAAAAAAGGGCAATGTTTTACATAGGTAATTTAGATGCAAAAAGAGATTGGGGCCATGCAGCAGATTATATTTCAAGTATGTGGAAAATGTTACAATCAAAAAAGCCAGATGATTATGTAATAGCAACAGGAAAAAACTATTCAGTGAGGTATTTCATTGAAAAATGTTTTAAAGAAATAAAAATTAATTTAGACTGGAAGGGCAAGGGTGTAAAAGAAATTGGAATTGATAGAAAAACAAAAAAAATATTAGTCAAAGTTGATAGGAGTTATTTTAGACCTTCTGAGGTTTATAATTTGAGAGGAGACTCTAATAAAGCTTTAAAAATCTTGAAATGGAAACCTATAATTACTCTAGAAAATTTAATAAAAGAAATGTTAGCTGAAGATATTAAGGAATTAAGTTAATATTTTTTTTGGTCAAAATAAAATAAAAACATTGTTAAAATCGATTTAAAAACATGCTTTAAAAGCATTTTTGAATTTCCATGACTTCTACCTAATATTTTCATAGGAATTTGAATTATCTTATATTTTTTATTTTTTAAAACAACTAATGAAGTAAAAAAAAATTCATAGTCATTAAATTTAATTTTGTTAATAAAATCTGGGTCAATTAACTTTAAATTATACAACCTAAATGCATTTGTAGAATCTAGATCAGATCTGTAAATAATCTTAAAAAAGAAATGAGCACTTTTGCTTAAGAATACTCTAAATTTTGACCAACCTGGGGTACTTTCTTTTTTTAAATATCTTGATCCTATAATTATAGAAGATGAGTTTCTTAGCCTATGAATCATGGCAATGTATTTAGGGTGATGAGCCAAGTCACTATCCATGGTAATCACATAATCAAATTTTTTTTTATAAGCCCATTTTAGGCCATTTTTATGAGCCTTACCAATACCCAGCCTACTTTTATTAAATATAAAATTAATATTTTTTTCAGTTTTTTTTAAGTACGATATATATTCTTTTGTACCATCTTTAGAATTATCATCTATAAAAAGTAAGTTAACCTTTAAATTTAATTTTTTAATACCTTTAAATAAAATTTTTACATTTTTCATTTCATTTAAAGTAGGTAAAATTATTAAAGTTTTTTTATTCATATATAAAATCACTTAAATTTTTTCTTAAACTTAAATCATAATTATTAATTTTGATTAATTTTTTTAGTTTACTTATATTTCCAACCAACTCATAAGATGAAACCTTTCTCTTTTTACTTATAATTTTAATTTTTTTCTTTTTCAGCAATTTACCCAAAGTAATACAAATTTTATTTATCTTTATTTTTTTTCCTGAGGAAATAATAACGGTATGAGGTCGCTTTAGATTAATAATTTTATATATAATTCTTACTACTTGAGATGGATGTAAAAAATCTAGATTAGCGTTCTCATTTAGAATATTTATTGAATCATATTTTTTTAGTTGTTTATAAATTTTAGGTATAATAAAGTTTTCTTTAGTATATTTTGAAAAGTGAGAATACAAAATACCTACACTTACAAATATTTTAAATTTTTCTCTATAAAATTCACACAATCTGAGACCACATAGTTTGGAAAATCCATAAAAAGTGTTTGTTAAATAATTAGTTTCCTCTGACTGTTTCCCTTTTATTTTTGAACCTTTAAAAATATGTGATGAGGAACTATAAAATAATTTAATATTTTTTTTATTTTTAATTTTTGTAATGGAATATAATAAGTTGTTTAATTTTACAAAGTTTAAATCAAAATTTTTTATAAATACTTCATTATTTTCAATTTGGTTGGAGTCAATATTTATTGATGGAAAGTAATATATTTCTAAGTGATTAAATTTTCTTAAAAATTTTTGAATTTTCAAATTGTGATTTAAGTTAAGCTTTAATTCAAAAAGTTTTTTATCTATCTTAGTTCTATTTCTATTAAATAAAACGTAAATTTTATAATTATTTTTGAGCAGTAATTTAGTTAGATACTTACCATCCTGACCATTTGCACCAATAATTAAGGCATTTTTTTTTTTCGCATTAAATAATTTGAAAATTTGGAAGCGGAAATAATAATTTGCCGCCCTCTTGAGAATATTTCCGTTCTCTTTTTACAATCTCTTTTTTAAAATGCCATGGCATTACAAGATAATAATCAGGTTTTAGAGCTCTAGATTCAATTTCAGATATTATTTTTATATTGGATCCAGGGGTATAGCGACCAAATTTGTCAGGATTTCTATCAGCAGCAAATTTGATTAAATTTTGATTTATCTTACAATATTGTAATATGATATTTCCTTTAGTTGAGGCACCATAAACATGAATAGATTTATTAGAAAGTAAAGTTTTTTGTACAAATTCCGTTAATTTCGATTTGCTTTTTTTAATTTGGTTTTTAAATTTGAGTAATTTTTTATTTAAATTTTTGTAAAAGTACCCCTCGTAGTTATAATAAAATTTTAAATTCTTTTTATTTTTTTTAATATTTATATTTTTATTAAATTTTATGAAGTATCTTATACTTCCACCATTCATATCATTTGATGTTATATTAAAGATCTCTAAGCCAAATTTTTGTAAAATCATATTTAGTTGTTTTATAGTAAAATAAGTTAAGTGTTCATGACAAATACTATCATAAGCATTATTTGCAACAAGATGAGGAAAGTAGGATTGTTCTAAAACCCAAATTCCATTGTGCTCTAAAATACCCGCTATATCTGATACAAATTTTTTGGGATTTTCAACATCATAAAATACTGCAATTGAGGTGATAACTTTAGCTTTTTTTTTCTTAAAAGAATTATCAAAAATTTCTTTTGAAAAGAAAGTATCTAAAAATTTCATATTTCTATATTGGTTTTTATATTTTTTAATTATTGGGTCTATACCAATTCTCGTAAGATTTTTGTTGTAATTCTTCAGTAATGTTCCATCATTACTTGCTATATCTAGTACAAGATCATTTTTCTTTAATCTAATATATTTTAATATTTGTTGAGTAATCGATTTTAAATGGACTTTCATAGAATTGTTAACGCCAGATTTATACCCGTAATTTTCATTATATAATTTAGATAATTCGTAATTTTGTCCTAATTGAGCAAGTTTACAGTCAGAACATATAATTAAAGTCATTGGTATTTTTCTTAAACTATTTTTTTTTGTTCTTGGAAATGCTGTTGAGAGATACATTTTCCCAAAGTCAATATAGTTTCGTAATTTTTTTGATCCACAACATCTACATAATTTAATTTTTTTAAATTTCATTTAGGGTCTTAATAGTATATAACAATATAAATGACAGTAAAAATTTTATATCCATCATGTAACTTAGAAACAGTAAGAGATAAAAGAGGTGGAATTTTTACATGGATACCAGAAGAACCTCTCTTAGAGTTTAATATGTTGTATTTTAATGCTGGAAAAGTTAGAGGTTTTCATTACCACCCTCATTTTGTGGAATATTTGTTAGTTGTCGATGGAAGTGGAACTCTAGTTTATAGAGAAGATCCAAAAGATAAAAAGAATGAAAAATTTATACATTTAGCGAAAGGAATGTGTACAAGGACTGAAAAAAATACCTATCATACTGTTTACGCTATAACCGAAATGACAATAATAGCGATGCTGACTAAAAAATGGGACGACTCTGATCCACCAATTGTAAGAGTGGATGATTAAAAAAAAATACCTTGGTATTCTAGGATCCAAGGGTTTTGTGGGCTCAGCAATTGTTAGATTTTGTAAAAAAAACAAAATTTCATTTGTTGGCATAACAAGAAAAAATAATTTCAGAAATAAGAATTTAAAATTTGAATATTTGATTAATTGTGCACTGCCTTCAAAGAGATTTTGGGCAAAAAAATTTCCTGATAAAGATTTTGAAGAAACAGTATTGAAAACAAAATACTTTTTAAAAAATTTTAATTATGATAAATTTATCCATGTTTCTTCTGTCTCAGCAAGAGTACAGCTAAATACTGTTTATGGAAAAAATAAAAAAAAAGCTGAAAATTTAGTTAAAAAAAAGAAATCTTTTACAATTTACAGATTAGCATCAATGTATGGAAAAGGTCTTTACAAGGGTGTTTTGATTGATTTAATTAATTCATCACAAGTTTATTTGAATAAAAATTCCAGGTATTCATTTACAAAAGTTGATAAAATAGCTGAATTTATAATATTAAATTTAAAAAATTTTAAAAATAAAAGAGTCGAAATAGGGTGTAATGATACTTTTAAATTAGAATATGTAAAAGATAAAATAAAATCAAAATCTTCATTTAAAGGTATAATTGATAATCAAATTTTAATTAAAAGTAGTACAAACATTTTCTTTGGCTCTAGTAAAAACGTATTTAAATTTTTAAAATCAATTAAGAACAAGACGTAATGACTTTTTTTATATTATAGAATTTTCTTGAATTAAAGATATATAAATACTTAATTCTTTCATAATAACTTAATTGTTTTGAAAAAATAATCTTTGTTTTACATTTTGAATTTATATCAAAATCATCTGCATTAAATAATGTTTTATATTTATTAAAGTCTAGAACTTTTTTACTTTTTGATTTTGGGATAAAAAATAGCCAGCTCGATTCTCCATAAGCTTTATAAAAAAGAACTGCAACTTCATGATTTCTTATTCTATGTCCAGGTAAATAATCATGATCATCTATATGATCAAATTTATTCTCATTACTTGTATAAAACTCAATTATACCAGACTTTGGTTTTTTAATCTTTTTTAAATTTTCAACAAAAGATTTATGAAAAACTGATGCTTCAATTTTAAAATAAAATTTTAAAACTTGCGTAGTTAGTGCCTGAAATATGAAAATAACTAAAAATAAAGAAAAAATCTTTTTTTTGTGACTGTAGTCAATTTCATAAATTCTTTTAAACAGGAGTAAGAAAAAAAAAGCAAAAGGTATTGTCATTAAATAAGCATGTCTACCAAGGTAATCTTTCCATGCAAAAATATCTGTAGATTTATTTAATAATAAATAAGGTGCAGTCGTAAAAAAAAATAAAATTGTTATCATAAAAAAACTATTTTTTGACATTAAAAAAATTTTTATTTTACTTTTAATACTTAAATAAATTAAAATTAGAAAGACCCAGAAAAAATATATGAAAAAAGTTAAATAATTTAAAAAATTATTTATTAACCTTTCAGGAGCAATATTATTAAGTTGAATTCTATTGAAATCCTCAAAATAATTATATGCAGGAAAATAAAAGTAATTGATTATGAATATGAAAAAAATAGTAAAAAAAACACAAAAAGATTTTGTTAGCATTTGTTTATTAATTTTGGAATTTATTAAAAAACATATTATTAAGCCTGTGATTAACGAATAATTAGATTGCACACAAAGTGAATTGATTAATAAAAAAAATCCAAAAAATATTTTTATCCAATTATCAGAGTAAAAAAAAAGTCTAAATCCCAATAAACAAATTCCGTAATAAAATAAATAAAAGCCCAATGGTAATGAGGTGAAACCTTCCCATAAAGGAAAAATCAAAACTATGGTAAGTAATATTTTTTCCCATTTAGTTTCTAATTTAAATAATATTTTTCCTAAGATAGCTATTTGTGAGACATATAAAAACAATGATGTAAAATTGAATACATCAAACAATATTTCATTGCTGAGCTGAAGTTTATTTTTTAAAAAATAAAGTGAATTTATTATTACCAAATAGCATTTGTGGGAATTTTCATTTGCCCAAAGCTTTAATCCCTCTAATTTTCCTATCGAAAATGCATAGTCAAAATTATATGCATCCCACATATTTGAGATAAATAGAGATAATAAGAAATAAAATATTATTATAAAATAATTTAAAGTTGAAAAACTTCTAAAGTTTTGAAAATATAATTTTGCCATATTAACTATAACTAAATTTTTCGTCTATAGCAGAAATTAAATATTTTGAATTTTTTGATAATCTTAAATCTTTCATTTCTTCTAAATTTTTCCTGACATAATCATCACTTTCAACATTATATTTTAATTCTAAAACAAGTTTATTGAAGTTTTTTAAAGTTTTAAGAGTTCCTGCATTTAAAATCATAATACTTTGAAGTTTATCATCTACAGTTGATCTTACTTTTTTGTTTGCTGAAATAAAATAGTCTCGAAAGTAATGAGTGCTTAAAATTGGCTGTAATTTTTTTTTATAATTTAAAATACTATTTATCTCATAAGTTAATTTTTTTAAATTTTCAAAATTAAAATCCATATTTTTACTCTCAATATTAAAAATTTTTTTTCTAGACAAAATTCCTTTTTTCATTTTTATCTCAAAACGAGCTGAATTTATTTTATTTAAATTTCCATACCATCTTATTCTATACTTTGCTTTAAAAGTATTTCCGTCTAAATTTTCATTTAGAGAATTTAAATCAGAATCATCGAAATATATTGAATTGACTTTTCTAGAATCATATTCTTTAACGAAACAAAATTTGCTTCTAGAAATTGCGATATGAAATTGTGCTTTTGTACATTGATGTAATGACCACTTTCTCTCAATTCTTTCAATGTTATTAATTATTTTCATTACTTAATTTATGAAATGATTATGATGTTTTTTAATATATTTTTGGGTATTGCTTTTTCCTAAAATTCTTTCTAGTTTTAATGCTGTACCCTTATAATTTATAGTCCATAACTTTATAATCTCAAAAAGACCAATATAGTTTTTTTCTAAATCTTTTAAGGAGTTTGTATTTGATAAATTTAGGTTATTTAAAGAGATTGCAACTACTTTAGGATCTAATTCATTCATATCTCTCATTATCATGGTAGCAATAGGTTTTACCTTTATTACTGTACCTCTCTCTACTGAAGGTCCAATTACAATAACATCTAATGGATCACCATCTCCACCATCATTAAATGGAACTATTGTTTGAGGTATAAACCCATAATTATAAGGATAAGGCAAGTAGTCTATCATTCTTTTTTTGTTATCTTTAAAAGTATGTACAATTTTAATGCCATTTTCAGTTACTTCCCATTTTTCATTCGAGCCAGCACTAATTTCAATGACTACGTTAATTGTACCATCATCATTAAATGGCATAATGTCCTTAATCAAATTTAAACCATCTTTATTATTTAGAACGTCTGAATAGGATATAGAAAATGAAAAAAAAAATATTAATAAAGGATATATAAAAGTTCTCATTATAATCATTCTACAGTGATGAATTTTCTATTCTTTTATAAACTAAATTCAGAACATCGTCTAAATGATCATCAACTAGTTTATTTTTAAATTTAAGAATTGCATTTTTATCTTTTAAAAATTTTCTTTTATAATTATTCATTTCAATATTATTTTGTAATTCTATAGTTGGGTGGTCATAGAACTTCTTTTTTTGATAACTTGCAAAAGGAAATTTTATATTATTAAAGTTGACAGAGGATATTTTTGAATATGAACCATCCTTTACAGCAATGCCTATAAATGCGTTTTCTCCACTTATATTCTTGATAATACTTGAACTTCCTTCACCAACACTTATTGCTTTATCATAAATATTATTAAATTTAATATTTTGAATTTCAACTTCGGCACCAGAAATATCAATGCCATCTCCTTCAATATTTACAAAATTACTATCTTTTATAATTGATCCCCCATAATCTATATCAATAGAGTCTGATTTGTTTTCCTCAAATATTAAATTTTCCAATCTTGAAGATGCACTTATTATGTTTATAGCATCTTCTGAAGAAATTTTTTTGAATTGACAATCACTTATTTTTACCTTTCCTCCAAAAGCTGTAATAGCACCAGTCAGTTTAAAGGAATTTGCAACTAAAAAATTTTGACTATCAAGTAACTTTAAATTTTTTTGAAAATCATTTTTTTTTATACCTCTATAAGAAGTTATCAAAATTTTATCTTTGATAAAAAATGGGTCATGAAAGAGTCTATTTTCAACACCAGCAAGATATTGAAAAATAACGTTTTCAAATTTAGATTCTTTTTCTAAATTATTGATAAAAATACCACCACCAAAATTTTTTTTATCACCACTTATTTGTATTAATGAGTTTTTGCCAGAAACCAACCAGGGAGAATAAGACAAAATTAATGAATTATTTATTAATTTGATCTTTTGACCAGAAGTAATTTTAACAGTAAAATCTTTTGGAATAATTATATCTCTTTCAATTAAAATTTCATCATTTTTTAATGTAAGTATGTTTTGATCAACATTAAAAAAATCTAAAAAATCCTCTCTATCTTTTTTTATTATTGAGTTAAAAAAAAAATTAATATTTTTTGAATAAACTTTATTTTTTTCTGTGTTTGAAAAATAAACAAACTTACATTTATTTATCTCACCAAATATTTCCTTACTTATTTTTTGTTTAACATTTAAATCTAAATTTAACTCATACAAAATTTTTTTACTTTCAATAGAATTAAAATTATTTTTTTCACATGAAAAGAAATTTGTATTTAATATTAAATTACGGTAACTTTTATTGGAAATATAAATATTCTTTTCATCCTCATTGACATTAATTTTTGTTAAATCAGGTTTAATCTTTTTTATTAAAAATTTTGCTCTTTTGTAGATATCCTCTTTTGAAAAATAATAAAAACCTGGTCCATATTTGTTATTAAAGTTGTTATCTATAAAAAAATAATCAGCATAAATTGCACTATTTATTTTTTCGATCTCTAATTGTCTTTTTTCAAAGAAATCATCTAAAAAATTATTATTTGTAACTTCGTTAATCGACTCCAAATATTTTTTTAAAAAACTTTTATTTGGACTGCCATTTTCCTTATAAAAAAAGGCTCTTATTAACGATGTTTCTGGATCTTCCGAAATATCAAACTTATTTTTTTTATAGATTCTACCTGGTGTCATACCAATTTTTGATTTTTCAAAAAGGGTAGTATGATCATAATTAGTAATATTTTTATTATAATTTACATTTATTCTATGTCCATCATATGGAATTGGTTCAAATAAAGCTGTAATTGGATTATAAAAAAATTTTACGTTCCTAGGACTAGATCCGTGATAAGAATATGTTAAATCAATTATAGCAAAATATTTGGCCCATTTATCAATGTCAAAAGTTTCTTCTAAATTAATTTTTTTATTCTGAAAACTTTTTAATTTTTGCAGTGCTTGACTTGCAAGCTCTAAATTTTCAGTTTTATTCCAATAGTTTTTATTATAAATTTCAAATTCAGAAGTCATAAAATTTTCATCAAATTCCTCTCTCATTGAAAAAATTGGGCCATATCTATTCTTATTTTTTTCAATTAACCAAACATCAAAATTTTCTTCAATAACATACAGACCAATATTCGAACCATTTAAATTTAGATATACAAATTCATAATTAAGCTTTGTAAGATTTTGAGTTTTTGAAAATTCATGAAATAACCATTCATGAATATAATTTCTTATTCTCGGTTTCATTAAAGAAAATTTCCTCATCTGCATAAAACTTTCTCTTTCTTTTATTTTAATTTTATATGAAACTTTATCTTTTTCTAAAAAATTCTGTAATCGGTCACCTTTTATTCTTATTGAAATATCATATTCTTTTTTATTATAATTTAAGGTTGCATTAACCTCATCAAATCTCTCATCACCAGAACCTTTAAGATTTCCATTTAAAATATCTTGTCTATTTTTTTCTAAAATCAAAATATTATTTTGATTTATGTTAATAGATATTTCTTTTAGCTTAGGGTTAAATCTAGCTGATAAACTTTGTGCAAATATTTCTCCAATTTTGAAGTAATTATTGATACCTGTGTGGTAAAATTTATTAATAAAAGTTGATTTATTTTCTTTCCAAAATCCGCTATTTAAAATTAAACCAATAAAAATTATACCTAAAAATATTGTAAAAAAAAAATAAACTTTTAAAGCTTTATTTAAGATAGATATTTTCTTATTTTTTATTCTATTTTTTTTTAGATACATTTTACAATGTAAGCATACTGTTTTTTGCTAAAATTATTTTGACAGAACGATTATCTTTTTTAATACTATCAATAGTTTTAGTAATATTTCGATGATCTTTAAATTTTATATCTAGATTTAAAACAGTTTCGTTTTCAGTCGATGATATAGATACAAATTTTAAATTTTCACAAGATCTCATAATTTTTTCAATAATTTCATTGATTTCTTTATCACTTTTTCTTTTATTAAAAGTAAAAGTAGAATTTATTGTTTCAGTTTCAAGATTATTTTTTTTTTGAAATAAATTATTTAAATAAATTAATATTATTGCCACAACTACGCCTATAAATGTGATTTTAATTTGATCAGCTCCACATCCTAAACCAGTAGCAATAACTAAAAATAAATAAACTAACTCTTCAGGTTCTTTTATTGCTGCCCTAAATCTGACAATTGATAAAGCTCCAACTAAACCAAGTGATAAAGCTAAAGACGATTTTACAACTGTAATAACAATTGTAGTTGCTAAGCCCAATCCAATAAAATTTTTTGAAAAATCATTTTTATTTGATAATGAATTTGAAAATTTGACATAAAATAATTGAATTACAAAACATAGTATACTCGCAGCTATTAAGCTTTGAATGAAACCAATCAAATTAATTTGAACTGGCTGGTTTAAGAAAAAATCAAAAGTACTTTGGTCCATAAGATATATTTTAAAAATTTACTTATGTTATATACTAATCTTCTTTTTTGCATACACATAACCGAACATATCTAAATACATTATAATATCTCTATTATATATGTTGGGTGGATATCTGTAAACTTTTGCTTGATAACCAGTGTATAGGTTTTCAAAAACAATCTTTTGTTTAATTAATGCTTTGAATAAATTTGAAGGTATCAAAAACTCTTTATTGGGTTCATTAATATTTTCAATAAAATTTCCTGATCCAATTTCTATGCATTTTGAAAATAATTTATGAGAGGTATTATCTCTATCACAGATGGTAAATTTTAGTTTTTTTCCAATTATACTTGGATAAAAATTTGAATTCCTTTTTAAAAAATTGTTAACAAATTCATTAAAATTTTGAAGATAATATTCTACATTTTCTAGTTCAATTTTATCATCTTGAAAATCTTCTCTAAAAGTATCACATTTATTTATTATTTTTTCTTCTTTTAAATATTTGTCTGTCGTATTAAATACGTTGTCAGGGGTAATTGGAAATGGATAAGTAATTTTTCCATTATTCAAATCTATCGTCCCACCGCAAAATAGATTTAACATTTTATCGACATTTAAATTCTTTTCATTTTTTACTAAATCAAATAAGTTTTGGTAAACAGGTGAAACAACCATGTTGTTATAATCTTGATTCTTTACATATGACTTTGAGAAACCCGCATAGGGTAAAAAAAAATCTGCAGATAACTTTTGAGAATTTTTTAGACCAGCGATTACCATGTCTTTTACTTTTTTTTTAATTTCATCTTTCGTTTTATTTTCGTATTGTGGATATGTTAATGGATGGCCAGAAGCAGTGTTAGTTTGTGAAGCATAAAGCATAACTCTATCTCCTTTAAATTCTTTTAATAAGTTAATATTATGTTCTTTCATTAAAAACCAGTTATCATTTCCGTGATGAATACAATATTTATTATCCCTAAAAGCTAAACCAGAGTCATCACCAGAAATTTCTGGATCAAAGATTGATACAACCTCAATATCATTAATCTTTTTTATTTCTTGGTTTATTGAAATAACATTTTCAAAACCCATTTTCTTTACCCTGTTTCTTAAAGAGGGCGAGGGATATTCTGAAATTATAATTTTAACTTCTTTATTAAAATATTTTTTAAGAAAATAATCATCAATATGATCATCATGAGCATGACTGATTACTAGAAAAAAGTTTTTTTCATAACTTAATGAAGCTAAGTAAGTCGGGTTAAAAAAAGGTAAGGCACTTGGAAGCCAACTTCCAAACGCAGGACTTTCATTCCATAGATCTGTTAATAAATGTGTTTGATTATTATTTAGAGATATAAGTAAACTTGAATGATTAATTAAGGTAACTTTTGACATAATTCTATCTATTTAATCAAAATTTTAAAATGTTCAATAGGTTAGTTTGTTCAGATCAATTAATAAATTTTTTTCACCATTCCACCTAAGATTTTTACATCTCTTTTTGTATTTATTTAAAAAAATAATGTTATTAAAATTTTTATTAATAAAATTCACTCCCTCAACAGGATTTTCAAAAACAAATCCTAGTTTTTTTTTTTTTAAAATTTCAGTATTAAACTTGAATTCATTATTCTCATCACCCATAACTGGTATTATTGGTATTCCTCTTTTGAGACATTCTTCTATTGTTCCTAGGCCAGGTTTGATCATTGCAAAAGAAATTTGTGAATACATTTTATCTGAATATGAGGCTTCAAAAACAGAATATTTTTTTAATTCTTCACTATAAATACTTGGATCTAAATAAATTTTTTTTTTTCTAAATCCATTATTTTTGATAATTTTAGTTATATTTTTTTTAAATTTTTTTAATAATTTACTTCGGGCAGATCCAGTACCAATTAAAATTGCATTACTTTTTTTTAAAGACCTATATTGATCAAAAAAGCCTACCTTTTTAATATTTACTTTACTTTTAATATTTGAAAATAAATAATTTGAAAATATTTTAATATTCTTGTTTTTTAGTATCTTTAAATTTTTTTTATTTATTTTTAAAATTTCCTCCCACAAAAAATTTGCAAATAAAACTGTTTTTTTTAAAATGAATTTTTTATGTATAAGGTTGTCACTAACTATTATATCTGAAGTTTTTAAAAATCTATTCTGAAATATTTTGCTTAAATAGTTAAGTGAATTTGTTTTAAAATAAATTTTATTTATATTTTTATGTAATTTAAATTTTTTTTGTTTTTTTTTCTCAATAAAAAAAAAAATTTTCATATTCTGATTTGAAATTTTATTAGCTAAGAAAGCCATTCTGCGAATATGACCAAGTCCATTGTTACAGGGCACAAAACAGATTGAAATCATATATTTAAATATTTCCAACCCAAGTTTTCAACAAATGAGCTATTTATGTTGTTCCAAGTATCAAAAATATATTTATTTTTTTTAGATTTGTTTTCTTTAAGTTTATTTTCAATTATTTCAAAAAACTTTGGATGATCATTCACTATGATAATAAAATCATAATTACTAATATTTAAATTTTCATTTAAGATTTTTAATTTTTTAATTTTTATTTTCTTTTTAATAATATATCCAAGAGGGTCATAGGCATGACAAACATATTTATTTTTTAAAAAAACCTTTATCATTTCTATTGATGTAGAGTTTCTTAAATCTAAAGTTTCAGGATAACCTTTAAATGAAATCCCCATCATTAAAATTTTTGGCTTATGTATTTTCTTTAATATTTTTAAAAATTTACTTAAATAAAATTGAGTTATGTCTTGGTTAATATCATGACTTATTTTTCCAAGCTTGTAGTTGGATAATTTTTTAGAATTGTAAGAAAATAATAATGGATCTTTTGGAAGACAAAAACCACCAATCCCTAAACTGGGTTTAGAAATACTATTTCTTTCATATCCAAAATTTGCTTTTTTAATTAATTCAGATCCGCTTAATCCGTATAAATTTGAAATACGAGATACCTCATTTGAAAATGCAAAGTTAAGAGATCTAAATGAATTAGAGGCTAACTTAATTATCTCTCCTTCTTCCAAACTCTTAAGCTTAATAACATTTTGAAAAATTTCTTTTGAATAATCATAAGCTACTTGAAGGCACTTATGAGTTGATCCTGATACTAATTGTGGAACTCTTTCTAATTCATCAAGGGCATCGCCTTCAATAATTCTTTCAGGCATAAATGAAAAGTAAAAATCACGTCCATTTTTTAAATTTGAATGTTTAAGAATTGTATTTAAAAAAATTCCTCTAGAAGCACCAACTGAAACTGTTCCACGTAAAATTATGAGATCATCTTTTTTTAATTTTTTTGATAAATTTTTTGCCAAATCTTTTAAATTTTTGTTAACTACCTTATTATTTTTGATAATGCTTCCAATACAAACAATATAAACCTCAGAATTAATTGATTTAAAATTATTTACTAGGCTTAATCTTTTGTTTTTAATATGATTAGTAAGTAATTTTTCTAAGTTTTTTTCGTAAAAATCAAGGTTAACTTTTTTAATTCTATTAATCTTCTTTTTATTTATATCGTAACCAGTAACGTTTTTAAATTTCTTCAAAATATAAACAGATAATGGCAGACCAATATGACCCATTCCAATTATACAGGTATTTTTATATTTAAAATTATTTTTTATTTCATCATATTTTATAATTTGAATAAATTTATTATTTACATCGACTAATATAATATCATCAAATATTTTTCCTTTACTTTTTTTGATTAAGGTAGAAAAAAAATTATTATCAAGTTCACTACTTTTAATTAGTATTGGATCAAAATTTAAAAATTTATCAATTTTTTTATTAAGTTTGTTACCTCTAAATATTAATCTTCTAAGATCACCCCTTGTCAGTACCCCAATGACTCTATTTTTTTTGTCAAATTTGATAGCAGTAAAAATTTTTTTTATTTTTATTGCTTCTTCAAATTCGATTATAAAATTTTTTACAGTTTGATTGACTTTAATTGTATAAAAATTACTAGTCATTTAAACTAACTTCTTCCCAGTTAAAGATTGATCTACTATTTTTTTTATGCATTGATTTAAATCTTCCTTTATAATAATCACGATTTAAAATTTCTTTGTGAGTGAGATTAAATTCTAATTTTTTTTTTTTTTATTTTTACCAAGTTTACATTATATTTATCTAGCAAATATAATCTTTGACTTTTTCTGTCCATATTCGAAAATTTTTTGATTTCAATAATATCTTCAGGAATTATAGAAACTTTACCATCTTTTGTTTTATCTTGAGATAGAATTGTAATATGTCTCTCAATTAATTCAGCACCAAAATAAATTGAAATCATTGAAGCCAAGTTTTTCTTTTTATTAAATGAAGGAGAATGATCAGAAAAACCAACAGGAACTTTAAATTTTTTTTTTAGGTATTCAATTTTATTAATATTAATAACATTCATTGGGGTAGGGTATATTGTAACACAGTGTAATAGTGAAAAATTTTTTTTTGATTTTTTTAAAATTTCACAACTTTTTTGAATTTCATCCATATAAGTTGCACCAGTTGACATGACTATATAATTAAATTTTTTAGATATTTCCCTTATCATTTGAAAAGAAGAGCAATCATAGCTTGCAATTTTAATATTTTTGTAGCCCATATTGTAAAGTTTATTAACACTATCCCTTGTAAAACACGTTATCATGGGTTCTAAATTAAATTTTTTGCATTTAATTACAAATTTTTCATAATCTTTATCTTTAAGTTCCAGTTTCTTTAGTCTTTTAAACTCTTCATTGAATGGTCTTTTGATTGCTAATGTTTTACTTTTACTCTTTAAGCCTTTTTCAAAATTAGGCCTAAAAGATAAGTTTTTTGCAAATATATACTGTAACTTTACAAAATCAGCACCGCTCTTGGCGCATCTCTCCAACATAAGATCTACATTTTTATCATTTCCATTATGGTTTTGACAAAGTTCCGCAATATACTTAATTTTTTTCATAAAATTTAATAAAATTATTAAAAATTTCCTTATCTGTTTTGTAAATTGACTCTTCTGTTAGACCCGCGATATGGTTTGTGACAAAAATATTTTGAATTTTATTCAATTTTAAATATTTGTTTTTTTTTATAAATTGCTCGTTTTGAATAACATCTGTTGAATAATAAAGAAACTTTTTTTTCGCTAATTCAAAAAGATATCTTTCATCGACAACTTCACCTCGTGAGGTATTTATAATAACAACTCCTTTTTTAACTAATTTAATCTTACTTTTTGATAAAAAATTAATATTTCCAGTATTTGCTGGAATACAAATAGAAATAATATCTGATTTTTTTAATAATAAATTTAAACTTGATTTTTTAAAACGGTTATCTTTAAATTTTTTTTGGTCAAAGTAAATTACCTTTGCTCCTAATAGAGAACAAAATTTCGCAACACAGATTCCAATTCTTCCCAATCCAATTACACCAACAGTTTTATTATTAATTTCCATACCAATTTTTCTTTTTTGGTTTATGCTTTTAAATTTTCTAACTGTTGCTAAAATTAAAAAAAGAGTAAATTCTGATGAAGCTCTTATATTTTTTAAAAAACTTTTATCTTTTAAATTGAAAATTTTAAATTTTGGGTTTTTCTTAAATTTATCATTAATATGGGTTAAACCTGTTGTAGGACTTAGTATATACCTTATTTTGGTTTTTGATTTAAAATTTAAAAAATGATTAAATCGTAAAAGAACAACATCAAAATTATGAACAATTTTTTCAAATTTTGATTGATTAATTTCTAAGAATGAACATTTAAAATATTTTTTATAATGAAGTAATATTTTTTTATCAAAAATCTTTTTATTTGGGCAAATAAGTTTTAGCATTTTAGTTTGTACTTTAAAAATTTTAGATCATCAATTGTGTCTATATTTAGAGTTTCATTTCCATAAAGTTTTATACCAACACATTTTTTTCCTACTAAAGATTTATATTTATGAAATGCTTTTTTTGTAATTAAGTAAAAAGATCCAGATCTAATGTATACTTTAGGTAAAAATTGTCTAGGTTTCATATTTTCATTTTCAAAATTCATAAAATTTTTTAAATAACCGTTCTTAATTTCTTTCATTCTAAAGGGATGGTTTGCTTGAACATCTGATATGGATAAAACTGAATCTATATTTTTTTTTTTCAAAAGCTTAATTGCTTTTAAAATTTTTTTATAATCTCTGATTGGGCAGGTAGGTTGTAAAAGTAATATATATTTATATTTTTTCTTAAATAAACTCTCTGTTTTTTCAAGTTCATAATTTACAACGTCTTTTGTTAATGCCTCAGAGCCTGAGAGTTTTTTGGGTCTTAAACCGTTAAAAATTAAGTGTTTAATTTTTTTGCATTTTGACAAAACTTTTTTTGAGTCAGTACTTATTACTATGTCGCAATATTTTTTTAACTTTAATGATGTATCAATTGAATAATTAATTAGCTCTTTATTTTTTATCTTAACTATATTTTTATTTTTAATTCCCTGCGATCCACCCCGTGCTGGTATTATACAAATTATATCTTTTTTATATTTTTTTAAAAAAACGTTTTTAGCCATAAATCATAATTATAAATTTGCCACATTTTAAAAGAATTATTTTTTTGTGTTTTATAAAAATAGTTAAAATAATCTTTGGTTTTATTTTTATCCAAAACTTTGTCAAATATTGGACTATCATTACAAATCTTCGACATTTTCTTCTTAAATCTAGGATCATAAAACCATTGGGTTTGTGGGCTATTTATATGTTTTTTTTTACTATAATTATTAAAAAACTGTCTTAATAATATTTTATTTTCATTCTTACTAATCATTAATTTTTTATTTAATCTAAATGAAGTCTCAATTAAGTTATGATCTAAAAATGGGTATCTTAATTCGACAGACTTTCCCATACTATATCTATCAGAAAATCTAAAATTTCTTGGAAGTTTTGAAAAACAAATATCTAAATATCTAGCACAATCAAATTTATTTTTAGATGGCAGGTCAAATTTAATATTTTTTTTATAAAAAAAGTTATCTTTAAATAATTCTTTTTCATAGGGTGAACTCCCGTCAATAGCTTGATTTATATAATCTAAATTCATTTTACCTAAATTAATATATTTATTATAACCACCAAAAATTTCATCAGCACCATCAGCACTCAGAATCACATTATGATTGAGATTTTTTGCTTTCTTTAAAAGAGATCCTTGAAAAAATACGTTTGGTCCTCCCCATGGCATTTCTTGTTCAATTTGTACATTTTGAGCATTTTTAAGGAATTCATTAATAGTAAATTTATGAATGTATTTCTTAATATTACTATTTCTTAAATCATTTGTCTCGTCAGTAATATTTTTTGCTTTGTATCCAAAAGTAAGTAGCAAAGAAATGTTTTTTTCATCTTTATTTAAAAGATCTAAAATAAAATTTGAGTCTAAGCCTGAAGAATAAAGAAGACCAATTTTTTTATCAGATCTTATGTAGTATTTTTTTATTCTATTAAATTCCCCATTAAAAATTTCTTTTGCCTCATGAAGTGAATTTATCTTATTTTTTGGGTCTATTTTATTTTCAAGTGACCAGTATTTTTTAATTAAAGTAATCTTATTATTCTTAAAAGTGTAATGATGACTAGGTAAAAATTGTTTAATTTCCTTAAAAAAAGTGTCCTTATTATTCTCATAAAATGAGTATTTAAAATAATTGAATACAGTCTTAAAATCCTGAGTGTAAGGTGCTAATTTAAGCAGAGGTTTAATTTCTGAAGAAAAATAATAATTATTATTAATTTTTCTAAAATACAAAGGTTTTATCCCCAATCTATCTCTTGCTACAATAATTTCATTTTTTTTAATATCATAAATAACAATTGAGAACATTCCATTTAATCTTTCAAAACAATTTTTACCCCAAATTTTATAAGCAGCAGATATAACCTCTGTGTCGGATTTAGTTATAAAATTATATTTCTTTTTTAATTCTGATTTTATTTCTAAAAAATTATAAATCATACCGTTAAACAAAACTATTGAATTTCCATCTTTAAAAGGTTGATTTGAATTTTCATTTGGATCTATAATACAGAGTCTTGTATGACCAAATATCAATTTTTTATTTATTAAAAGATTTTCTTGATTATCAGGTCCTCTATGATAAAGCATATTTGTTAATTTATTATGCTTTAAAGAATTAACATTTGGACCATATGAAACAAAAATACCACACATAATTTTTTAATTTAAGATAGTGATTAAACTACCAAAAAAAATTAGCTACAAAAAGGCAAAACAATTTTTTAAATCAATAGGTTTAGGGTATCTAAACGATCTTTCAATTAATGAAATAAGAAAAAAAAAGGATCACAGATATGAAAAGAGTATACACAAACCCGAAATTGTTGATTTATACCGTATTTATAAGTTAATAACCCTTAATAAAAGAATAAATGTTCTTGAATATGGCACTGGATACTCTTCTTTAGTGATCTCAAAAGCCTTAAACGAAAATAAAAAAAAATACCTGAACCAAACTAAAGATCTTAGATTCAAAAAAAAATTTTTCCTATCAATTGTTGATAATCAAAAAAAATTCATTCATATCTCAAAAAGCAGAATTAAGAAAAGATTGAAATTAAATAATTTTGAATTTTTTTATAGTGAAAACCATATGACAGAATTTAATGGAGCTATTAGTTCACAATATATTAATCATCCAACGCTGAATCCTGATTTTATTTACCTGGATGGTCCTGATCAATACGATATAAAAAAAAAAATTAACGGATTAACTTTAAATGATCATGAGATGCCACCTATGAATTGTGACATATTGAAGTATGAAAATATTTTATGTCCAGGAACAATTATTCTTACTGATGGAAGAACATTAAATGCAAGGTTTTTGAAGAATAATTTTAAAAGAAATTGGAAGATAATTGAAGATAGTTTTTATGATCAAACCATATTTTATTTAAATGAAAAACCTTTGGGTTACTTTAATCTTAAACAATTAAATTTTTATAAATAATTTGAAAATTATAAAACGTACAAAAAATACAAAATTTTTATATTTTTTTAATAAAAACTCTTCGAAAAAGAAACCTTATAAAAATTTTTTAAAAGAACAAAAAATTCATGATTTGATTAAACTTACTTCTGAAGAATTTAAAACTGTATTAAAAAAAAGGGAATTTTTTCATTTTAATCTGCAAAATAGTGTTCATAAAAGAAATAAAAAATATTATTTAGTAAAAATTATGAAACATGGGTATTCAGACAAAAAAAAATATATTCATCCAATTTTGTCGTCAAAAGTTTTTTTATTAGCAAAATGTGAAAGCTCAAGAAATTTTGTAAATTATACCCAAGTAAAAAAAAATGAATTAAATAAATCTTTGTTATTAATTAAAGATATTAAAAATTTAAAATCATCTATCCTAAAAAAATACAAAAAGAGTTTGTCTTACATTGATAATAATACTAAAATTAAAATGGGTGTATCTATTACGAAGCTTAAAATATTAAAAAAAGTTAAATTATATGATTGAATGAATAAAAAAATGAAATTTAAAAATGAATTTTGGGCATTTATACCTGCTAGATCTGGATCTAAGGGATTAAAGAATAAAAATATAAAAAAGTTAAATAGACACCCAATGATTGCTTATTCTATTAGATTTGCATTAAAGATTAAAAATATTAAAAAAGTTGTATTTTCTAGTGACTCTAAAAATTATATTAAAATTGCAAAAAATTATGGTTGCAAAGAATTTCATCTAAGGTCTAAAAAAATTTCTTCAAGTAAAGCCTCAGAACATTCTGTTTTTTTTGATTATTTGAAAAAACAAATTTTACTCAAAAAAGATTTACCTAAATTTTTTGTTCATCTACGACCAACTTCACCCATTAGGAGCAAAGTAAGTTTAGAAAAAGCAATTAATTTTTTTAAAAAAAATCATAAAAAATTTTCTTCTGTTAGAAGTGCTAGCAAGATGAGCAATCCAGCTTATAGATCTTATAGAATAATTAATGGAAAATTATCAAGCATAACTAATAAAAATTTTAATGTCGATAAATTTTGTATTCCTCGATCAAATTTTGAGGAGACGTATATGTGTGGCACAATTTTTGATATTTATAAAACTGAAAATATTCTTAAGGGGTTTTTATGGGGAAATAAAGTTGGTCCTTACAAAATAAATGATTTTTATAATGACATTGATTTTAAAGAAGACTTAAAGATTGTTGAAGCTTATATAAAATTTACTAATTATAAAATTTAGGTTTACTGTAAAAAGAAAGTTGGGTATTCAGTACTTTGTAATAATATGAATACAAAAATTAGCGATAAAACTGGTTTTCTTTTTTATAATCTTTGGAAAAAATTATCTGATAAACAATTTCTCTCATCTGTAGAACTAATTAAAAAACGTTTAAAAATAAATAATTTTAAAGAAAAAAATTTTAAAAATAAAACTATTTTAGATATTGGTTGCGGATCAGGTCGATGGTGTGTATTAGCAGCACAATTAGGAGCGAAAAGAATTGTTGGGGTCGATAGCTCTGTTAAAAATATTAGGTTCAATAAAAATAAATTCAAAAAAATAAAAAATATTAAATTCATTTATGGTGATAATACAAGTTTAAAGATTAAAAATAACTTTTCTGACATTACTATTTCACAAGGTGTAATTCATCATACAACTGATATGTTTAACTCTTTAAATGAACTGATTAGAGTTACAAAAAAAAATGGAAAAATCATAATGCTTGTATATGGAGAACATGGTTTTAGATGGAGTCTAATTAAAAAGTTAAGACCATTTGCTTTTTTATTAGGAAAAAAAGAAATTATTTCAGCTATGAAAAAAAATAAATTTCCAGCTAATAATATAAAACATTTTATAGACGATTTATTTGTTCCGATTCAATATCAGACAGATTTAAAGCATCTTCTTGAATATTTGAAAAATAAGACAAAAAAAGTAAAAGTTTGGAATAAAAATAGAACTTTAGATCACGAAGAAAATATTCAAAATTATATAATCGAGTTTTATAAATTAAAGAAAATTTTCAGTAAAATAAGACATGAACATTATAAAAAAATTTGTTTAAAAATAATTAATAATTACATAGGTGAAATTAATTTATTAAATAAAACAAAACTATCAAAATACAAAAAAAAATCTTTAATCATAGGTCAAGGCAATCATAGAATAGAAATTACAAAATAAAATTTTATGCAAAAAAACAATTATTCTAATTTTAATAAAAATGGTTATATTTTGGAAAAAAATTTCCTTACAAAACACGATAAAAATAAGGTTTTAAGAGTTTTAAAGAAAAACTTGTCTAAATATGTGCCCTATCTAAAGAAAAAAACGAATTTAGAAAATACTGAATTTCATCAACAAATTTTAAAATTGAGAAAAAGAAAAAAATTATTTGGTGAATTGTATGATAAGATAAATCTTTCTTCTGACTTAAGAAACATTTTCTATCAAGACAAATTTTTAAAAAAGTTTAAGCAAATCCTGAAAAGTGAGGACATTTTTTTGAATGGCTTTATGGTAAGATTTGACGCCCCTTTTGACAAAAGAAACTCATTGGATTGGCATCAGGATTCTCCATACTACATGCAAACATATCCAAAATTTAATGCTGGAGTATGTTGGCTACCTGTGACAAATAATTCAGAAAAAAATGGTTCTCTACAATTTATAAAAAATTCAAATAAAAAATTTTTAAAAAGCTCTTTTTCAAATAATGATAAATATACAACTTCACAGTATTCATTTAATGTTTCTAAAAAACAACAAAAACATTTGGTAAACTTGAGTCAAAAATTTGGAGATATATCATTCCTTCATATGAATTTGAAACATAGAAGTGGTGTTAACTCTTCAAAAAAAATGAGAATAACAATTGCTTGTAGGTTTCATTGCATGAAACATTTCAATGTTGGAAAAGAAATTTATTTTTATAATGACAAATATCTCAGAAAAAACGACAAATATATAATTAAAAAAAAATAGTTTGCTTAATTAATGATAAAAAAAATTTTTGAAATTCTCAAAATTATTTTTTTTTTTAAATTTATAATATTTCCTCCAAGCAAAAATTTTTTTTTATTATTTGATGATAACCATAAAAATTATTTACTTAAATATGTGGACAAAAAAGATTTGAGTATTTTGCATATAAGAAAAGAAACAATTAACTTATCAGTTTTACTAATAAATTTTTTTAAATTAAAATTTTCTTTTAAAGAATATATTGAAACCTACATAGATATGGTTGCTCCAAAATTCATTATTTCATTTTCAGATAATAATTGTGGTTTTTTTTTGATAAAAAAAAGAAAAGAAGTTAAAAAAATTTTAATTCAAAATAGTTGGAAAAATAAATATAATGACAAATTTTTAACTCAAAATAATGATAATTTTAATGTTGATTTTCTTTTTGTTTTTAATAAGAAAATTGGCATAATTTATGGCAAAATTTTAAAATGTGATCCAATAATAATTGGCTCATTTAAAAGTAATTCCTATGAGTTAAGAAAGACAACACCAAAATATCCAATTTTATTTATTTCAAGCTTTAGAAACATTAACTCTTCAGAGTTATTGGTAGATGGAATTACTTACAATCAATACGATAATACCCATAAACAAGCAGTTAAAGAATTATCTAGTTATGCAATTAGAAATAAAATAAAATTATATATTTATGGGAATGACCAGTTTTATCCTTTGAGAGAGAAAAAATATTTTGAAAAACTTAATTTAGATTGTGATTGGGAGTTTATTGAAAATGAAAGATCTGAAACTTATAACATAATTGATAAATCAGATTTAATTGTGGGTACACACTCCACTGCTATATATGAAGCTATTGGAAGAAATAAAAAAGTTTTTGTATTTAGTAAAAATTTTGATAATGAAATATTAAATACACATATGTTTGGATGGCCTTATGATTTAGGTGAAGAAGGTTTTTTTTGGATTAATAATTTTTCTAATAAAGATTCAATTCAAAAAAAAATTGAGACAGTTTTTAATTTAAAACAGAATGATTGGGATGAAAGAATTCATGAAATCAAAGAAAAACTTATGAATTTTGATCCTAATAACCAAAAATTTGCCAATTTGATTAAAATAGACTAATTGTTCAAATTTTGAACATAATTAGTCTTTTTAATTTAGATATGAAAATTTCAGACGAACAATTCAAGTTGCTTAGACATTTAGATAAAGACCCAAAGACCAATCAAAGAAAATTATCAAAAAATACCGGTTTAAGTTTAGGAAAGATAAATTATTGTATACAAAGTCTTAAACAAAAAGGACTAATAAAAATTCAAAATTTTAGAAAAAATAAAAATAAAATTAATTATATTTATATTCTTACTCCAAAAGGTTTAATGGAAAAAACCAAAACTACAATTCATTTTATGAATTTAAAACTTAAAGAATACGATGAATTACAAAAAGAGTTTAAAGAAATGAAGAAAAAATAATGAAGATATTGAATTTTTATTTGTCAGATGTATTAAGTATTCTCTCAAAACAACACAAGTATAAACTATTTTTATTTACTCTTTTATTTATACTGGGCACAATATTTGAAACAATCGGAATTGGATTTATTATTCCAGTAATAGAAACGATCAGTAATTATGATAATTTTAAAATTAAGTTAGAAAGTTTAAATCTTTTCAGTTTGAATGAATTTAATAAAGAAAGTGTAATTTTAATTGTTGTAGGTTTACTATTGATTATTTACACAACTAAAAACATTTTTCTTACAATTTTATCTTATCTTCAGTTTAAGTTTTTGAAAGAAATCAAATATGAACTTGGCAATATAGCATTCAAATCTTACATTAAAAAAAATTTTATCAACCATCTAAATACAAATAGTTCTGAGATTATAAGAAATATAAACGACACAACTTTTGCTACTGAGGCAGTAAAAAATTTAATGATTATAATTTCAGAAATTTTTGTTGTATTTGGTATTAGTATTTTCTTATTTATATATCAACCTTTAAGCACCTTGATAAGTTTGATATTAATGATTTTTTTCTTATTAGTTTTTCAATTTTTTTTTCATACAAAATCAAAAGCATATGGTGAAGGAAGGTTCTATTTTGAAGAGAAAAAGTTAAAATTTATCAAAGATATTTTTGGATCAATTAAAGATATAAAAATTAATAATAAAGAAAATTTTTTCTTTAAAAAGTTTAATAAAGTAAATAAAAATCTTGCTACATTTGAAATGAAGCAAAATTTTCTTTCATCCCTTCCAAGATTTTGGCTTGAATGGACTACTATATTAATCATGGTTATTCTTATTTTTTATTTTATAAACCAGAAATTAGAAATTGAAAGATATTTTGTAATTCTTGGAGTTTTTGCTGCTGCTGCTTTTAGACTTATGCCATCTTTTTCAAGAATTATTGCTGCCCTCCAGAGAATGAAATTTGTTCATCCAGTTTTAGCAGAGTATAAAAAAATAATTCTTGATCTTAATAATTTAAATTCATCCAAAGATGAAGAAAATAAAATAAATTTTCTCTTTAAGAAAAATATTAAATTCAAGAATATCGTCTTTTCATATGAAGAAAAAAATCAAAAAATATTTAACAATCTAAATTTAAATATAAATAAAGGAGAATTTCTTGGTATTATTGGGAATAGTGGAAGTGGTAAAAGCACATTGATAAATATTTTAACTGGCCTATTAAAACCTAAATCTGGTGAAGTTTTAATTGATGATCAAATTAATATATCTGATCCAAAACATCTAAATATTTGGCAAAAAAAAATTGGTTACGTTCCTCAGGATATATTCATCCATGATAGTTCCATTGTTGAAAATGTTGCCTTCGGAATCGAACATGACTTGATAGATATTCAAAAAATTATAAGTTTGTTAAAAAATATGCAATTAAATGAATTTGCAGACGATATTAAAAATCAATATTGGAAAAATTTAGGTGAATATGGTGATAAAATTTCAGGAGGTCAAAAGCAAAGATTGGGTATTGCAAGAGCCTTATATAATGATCCAGAAATATTGATATTAGATGAATCTACAAGTGCTTTAGATACTGAAAATGAAGAAAAAATTATTCAAGATTTACTTAATCTTAAAGATAAAAACATCACTGTAATAATAATATCCCATAGATCAAATTCCCTTAAATACTGTAATAAAATTTATAATATAGAAAATCAAAAAATAACTGAAAAAGAAAAGAACTAAATCTTTTATGAAAAATAAAAAAAAACCAATCGTTACCATCAAGAAACCACATTACGTCTGGCCAGAGATAGATAAGCGAATTAATAAAAAAGTATTTAATTATATAAATAACTATAAAAATGGAAAAAATGGATTACCAGATGTTATTGAAAAATTTGAGAAAAAATTTTCAGAATTTCACAAAGTTAATTTTTCATTATGTCAAAGTTCTTGTACAGCTGCTCTTCATACAGCATATAATGCTATCGGATTAAAAAAAGGTGATGAAGTTATTATTTCAAATTATACATTTCCAGCAACAGCTCTTCCACTATTAATAATTGGTGCAAAACCAGTCTTATGTGATGTAGATCCTAAAACAGCAAATATAGATCCCGAATTAATAGAGAACAAGATTACAAAAAAAACAAAAGCAATTTGTGTTACTCATTGGTGGGGACTACCTTGTGATATGGAAAGAATTGTTAAAATTAAAAATAAATATAATTTATTTTTAATAGAGGATTGTGCGCACTCCCCTGGAGCTCGTTATAAAAAAAAATTGGTAGGTACGTTTGGTGATATTGGGTGCTTTAGTTTTGATAATAATAAACTATTAGCCAGTGGAGAAGGTGGAATGTTGATCACAAATAGTAAAAAATTGTTTGAAAAAAGTATAATTTTTTCAGATTTCGGA
>MDTC01269757.1_pt1 | contig 32406 bp, 24 predicted proteins | sample 811181 | NCBI WGS metagenome assembly MDTC01 (sample SAMN05326644, study PRJNA326480) | marine metagenome | isolation source: seawater | place: Pacific Ocean: North | collected 2011
ATCCTGATATAGATATTCGATTTGTTTTCAGCAGCAGCAGGACAAAGCTCTACAAGAAAAGCCCGACTAGCTACGCAGACTGGTGTGACAAACACGGTTTTATGTACGCAGACAAGCTTATCCCGGAGCAATGGTTTGTGCCAGGAGCGTCTCCCACGCCTGGTACAGAGAAGGCTTAATTACCCCCCACAGAATAAGCCTTGGGAAGGTCGGCAGAAAACTCCAGTTTCTGTCGGCCTATTCCCTAAACTTAATTAAACAATGGAGACGCACATGACAGAATTTAATACACCAGAAGGCTCAACTTTCCTACGACATGAATCATGCGATTCTTGTGGATCTAGTGATGCAAAAGCTATTTATGATAACGATACTAGCTATTGTTTTTCATGCGATACATTTGAAGGTACAGTAGACCAGGACAGCTCTCGCAAAGTAAAAGTCGATCCTAAATTATATAAAGGTATTCCACAGGGAGTAAGAAGCCGTGGTTTATCTGAAGAGACCTGCCGAAAGTTTGGCTACCTTACCTGCAACATAACAGAAGGTATAGTTTACGCAGCACAATACAGAAACAAAGACGGTGCTGTTGTAGCACAGAAGATACGAACACAGGATAAAAAGTTTAGAGTCGTTGGTGATGGAAAGAAAATGACTTTCTACGGCCAACACTTATGGAACCGTGGTGCAAAGTTAGTTATCACTGAAGGCGAGATTGATGCAATGAGCGTCAGTCAAATACAAAACCATAGATGGCCTGTTGTTAGTTTACCTCAAGGTGCAGCCGGTGCTAGACGTGCGATAAAAGATAATTGGGATTACCTGGTAGAGTTTAGTGAAATCATTTTATTGTTTGATATGGACGAGCCAGGTCAACAAGCTGCTCGTGAGGTAGCTGAGCTGCTGCCGCTAGGCTTAGCTAAGATTGGTAGGCTGCCTTTAAAAGATGCTAACGAATGTTTAGTTGCAGGTAAAACTAAAGAAGTTGTTGATGCCATATGGCAAGCAAGAGAATACCGTCCTGATGGTATTGTTGCTGCAAAAGATTTGCGTTCTGCAATTACTGAGCCCGACAAGGTTTCATCGATAACTTATCCATATGAAATGTTAAACAGTGTAACGAGAGGATTACGCAGAGGTGAGCTAGTGACAATCACTTCTGGTAGCGGCATGGGCAAGACAACTCTCTGTTCTGAAATTGCCTTGCATCTTCACAAGTCTGGAGAGCGGCTTGGGATGATCATGCTAGAGGAGAGCAACAAGCAAACCCTGCGTAATCTGATCGGCATACACACCGATACAAACCTAACAGTAAACCACGATGCATTAACTAAAGAAGAGTTAGAAGGAGCGTTTGATGAGATCTTTGTGGGAGACGATCAAGTATTTCTGTACGACCATTTTGGATCTACCGATGTTGATACTATATGTAATCGCATTATGTATCTTGCTAGAGTCCTTGAAGTCAATTGGATTATACTAGATCACATAAGCATACTTATATCCGGGTTAGCTACTAACGATGAGCGTAAGCTTATTGACATGACCATGACCAAGTTAAGAACTCTGGTCCAGGAGACTGGCATAGGTTTAATACTTGTGTCTCACTTGCGAAGACCGGAAGGCGACAAGGGTCACGAGGATGGAGCGAAGGTAAGACTAGGGCAGCTCCGTGGTAGTCATGCTATCGCACAGTTGTCTGACATATGTATTGGCCTAGCTGTTGATCCTGAAAATCCAAACAGCAACACACGGCAGTTGTCGGTATTAAAAAATAGATTTACCGGGCAGACAGGTTTTGCTGGAAACATAACTTACAACATAGACACAGGAAGACTTTTAGATCAGCAGGCAATCTTTTAACGGGGACAGCGTACCCTCCCCTTGTATTAAACAATGCAAACTTAAAGACAATGTTTGTATAGGGTGCGGAAGATCGGTTGAGCAAATTACTAACTGGACTAATTACTCAGACCGAGAAAAACAGATTGTAATTAATAAACTTGGGAGAAAGGTATGAGATTTGTTTTTGATATTGAAACTGATGGTTTGCTAGATCAGCTAACTACGATTCATTGTATTGAGATGAGGCACGTTGAGAGCGGTAAAGCATATAGCTTTGCACCTGGACGTATTAAAGAAGCCATTGATATGCTAGAAAAAGCTACCGAGATAATCGGACACAACATTATCGGCTTTGATATTCCTGCAATACAAAAGATTTACCCAGACTGGATGCCAAAAGGCACGATCACAGACACTTTAGTGTTGTCTCAGTTGTTGCGTGGTGATTTAAAAAACGAAGACTTTGATTACCATAGAGAGTACGGATACGACTGGCCGAAAAATCTATTTGGCAGTCATTCATTAAAAGCCTGGGGTTATCGCCTGGGCGAACATAAACAAGAGTTCCAGACTGATTGGAAAGAGTGGACGCCTGAGATGTCTGTTTACTGTGCTCAAGACGTTAAAGTTAACCTGGACCTTTATAAACTATTTGAACAGGTCATAAAGGATCGTGAGTGGTCACAAGAATCTATTGACTTAGAACATAGAGCGTTTGAATTGTGTAATCGCATAGGCAACAACGGCTGGACGTTTAATGAGACTAAAGCTGCTGACCTGTATGGTGAGTTAGCCAGGGAGAGAGCAAAGATTGAAGCCGAGCTACAAACCCTGTTTGAGCCCTGGGAAGTAAGCGAGTGGTTTACGCCTAAAGCTAATAATTCAAAGTACGGTTATGTTAAAGGCGTTCCGTTTGAGAAAAAGAAAACAATAGAATTTAATCCGCAGTCACGAAGACATATTGAGATATGCCTGAGAAAAAAATACAAATGGAAGCCAAAGAAAACTACAGCTAACGGTCACGCACAGATAGACGATGTTGTCCTGAGTGAGCTGCATTACCCGGAAGCAAAGAAGCTTGCCAGGATGTTTTTAATTAACAAAAGACTTGGTCAGTTAGCTGAAGGCAGCCAGGCATGGTTAAAACTTGTTGGTGAAGATAAAAAGATAAGACATCAGATTGTACCTTGCGGTACTGTTACCGGGAGAGCTTCGCATAGAAGGCCTAACCTGGCACAGATACCACGAGCAACAGCACCGTATGGAAAACAATGCCGTGAGTTATTTACGGTTCCCGATAACTGGGTTCTTTGCGGCTCCGATTTATCTGGCATTGAGTTACGAATGCTTGCTCACTACTTAGCGTTTACTGATGGCGGTGCATATGCAGACCAGATATTAAAAGGCGACATACACACATTCAATCAGAAAGCTGCTGGCTTGGATACAAGAGACCAGGCAAAGACTTATATCTATGCACTTTGCTACGGGGCCGGTGACTCTAAGATGGGCGAGATAGTCGGCGGTACAGCAAAAGACGGTAAGAAATTAAAAGAGAAATTCTTCCAGGGGATGCCAGCGTTTCGTGAGTTACAGAATGGCGTCCAGGGAGCTGTAAGTCGTGGCTGGTTAAAAAGCTTAGATGGAAGACAGGTAAAACTTAGGTCAGCTCATAGTGCTTTGAATGCATTACTTCAGTCGGCTGCCGGAGTGATTAGCAAGAAATGGATCTGTTTGATCGATGAGGAGATCCGAAGAAAGGGACTGGGCGGCGAGTGTTACATCATGGCCTGGGTACATGACGAAATTCAAATTGCGTGTAAAACACAAGAGGTAGCAGATCATGTCGGTAGAATCACTGGAAGAATGGCGGAAAAAGCTGGCGAAGCGTATGACTGTAGAATCCCGATCCAATCGGAGTACTCAACAGGACGAACCTGGGCAGATAGCCATTAAAGGCGATCAAAGTTTAGAAGATTTAGCGTTAATCGTAGTTGCTGCAAGAGTCCAGGAAGTATTGAATGCTTGTTGGCAAGGTACTTTCACAACCAAGTCTGACTTCGCAAGAAGCCATGCTGATTGGATAGCCCTGGCTGCTTCGCTAGATTTTATAACAGTTATGGTTTCAGAAACTTCGTTTGGCAGGAACTGGCTAATTACAGAAACAGGTTTAGTGGCATTAGGAGAAATTGATATTTTATTAGGAGAACATGATTATGAACATTAATAAGCTACTGCCTGATGGTCGCATCACCATGCTAATAGACGCAGATATATATTTATACCGGGCCTGCTCAACCACAGAACAAGAGCATGACTGGGGCGATGATGTTTGGTCATTAGCTACTGATCTGAAAGATGCCAAAGATTACTTTGCTAAAACAATGAAAGAGTTTCAAAGTGAATTAGACATCGATGATTTTATATTGTGTACGACATCCTCAAACAACTTCCGTAAAGAGGTATTGTCTACATACAAAAGTAATCGTAAAGCAACAAGAAAGCCAGTAGGCTACAGAGCGTTAGTTGACTGGGCAGTAGAAGAGTATCCATCAATGTCATTGCCCAGGTTAGAGGCTGACGATGTTATGGGTATCTTACAAACTTTACCTGGTAAAGAAACTTACATCGTGTCCGATGACAAAGACATGATGACAATACCAGGCAGGCTGTATCAACCACAAAAACTAATTAAGAAAAACATTAGTGAGACTGAAGCATTTGTATGGTTTCTTCGCCAGACATTAACAGGCGATACGGTGGATGGTTACGCAGGCATTAAAGGTATAGGACCAAAAAGAGCAGATCAAATAATCAATAGGAGTCCTACCTGGAGAGCTGTTGAGGCTGAGTATATTAAGAATGGATACACTACCGAAGATGCTAAAGCCCAGGCAAGGTGTGCCAGGATACTCAGATCAGCCGATTACAATTTAGAAACAGAAACAATTAGACTATGGGAGCCAAGCTATGACTGATGATCATGTTGATAGACCTTACCATTATGCATCTTGGAGGATAGAACCTATCAAGTTCATCATGGCAAACAAGCTACCGTTCTGGCAAGGCAACATTGTTAAGTATGCAATGCGAGCAGGTCTCAAAAGTTACCCACACCAAGATTTAATTGAGAGCGAAATCACTGACCTGCTAAAGGTTATCCGGTATGCAGAGATGCGTATAAACGAACTAGAGGGAAGAGACCCGACCGATGATAATACCACTGAAGAATAAGAACTTACCTACTGACTACCAACAGTTTATAGCCACCTCAAGATACTGCCGATGGATGCCTGAAGAAGGCCGAAGGGAAACCTGGGCAGAAACCGTGGAGCGTTTTGTTAACAACATATTAAGACGTGTTGATTTAACAGAAAAAGAAATATGCGAGTGCCGTGATGCAATCCTAAACTTAGATGTGATGCCATCGATGCGAGCAATCATGACAGCAGGCAAGGCCGCTGATCGAGACAACACAAGTATCTACAACTGTTCTTACCTGGCTGTTGATAGTCCTCGTGCATTTGATGAGGCAATGTTTATTTTATTATGTGGCACAGGTGTAGGCTTTAGTGTTGAGAAAGAATATACCAGGAAGCTACCACAAGTGCCTAGCGAGTTCCGTGACAACGGTGACGTGATAGTTGTACCTGATAGTAAAGAAGGCTGGGCCAGGTCATTCCGTAAGCTTGTCGCCCTGCTCTACACTGGTGATGTTCCAACGTGGGACGTAAGCAAGGTAAGACCATCAGGATCACGCTTGAATACATTTGGTGGACGTGCCTCTGGTCCTGGACCACTTGAGCAGCTCTTTACATATACAATTGATGTGTTCAAAGGTGCAACAGGTAGGCAGCTAACGCCATTCGAGTGTCACAGCATCATGTGCAAGGTTGGTGAGATTGTAGTAGTTGGTGGTGTCCGTAGGTCAGCAATGATTAGCCTGAGTGATCTCCAGGACGATAAGATGAGACTGGCTAAGAGCGGTAACTGGTGGGATACACGGCCTGAGATGGCCCTGGCAAACAACAGCGTAAGCTTCCATCGTAAGCCCGACATGATGTCCTTCCTGGATGAATGGACCGCCCTGGTGAAGAGCGGTAGCGGTGAGCGTGGTATCTTTAATCGTGAGGCCAGCGTTAACCAGGTAGCCAAGTTCAACCGGCGTGACACTAAGCATGACTTCGGTACTAACCCATGTAGTGAGATTATCCTACGTCCTAATCAGTTCTGTAACCTCTCTGAGGTAGTTATAAGACAAGGTGACACTGAGGATGACCTTAAGCGTAAAGTACGCATAGCGACCATTCTAGGCACTGTGCAAGCAACATTCACTAACTTCCCATACTTACGCAAGACCTGGCAAACTAACACTGAACAGGAAGCCTTGCTCGGCGTATCAATGACGGGGATAATGGATAATGAACTTACTGCAAATCCTACTACAAGCCTGCTTACTGATCTTAGAGACCTGGCTGTGCTGGTTAATGATGAATACTCTGCTCGCTTTGGAATACAACAGTCTGCAAGCATCACCTGTGTTAAGCCTAGCGGTACTGTTAGCCAGCTTGTTGATTCTGCCTCTGGTATTCATACACGTCATAGTGAGTATTATGTCCGTACTGTGCGAGGTGATAAGAAAGATCCTCTTACCAGGCTAATGATTGACCAGGGAATACCTGCCGAGGATTGTGTGATGAAGCCTGACTCAACCGTTGTCTTTAGCTTCCCAGTGAAGTCGCCAGCCAATGCAGTGCTGAGAGACCATAGAACAGCCTTAGAGCAACTTGAGACATGGAAGCTATACGCTGAGCACTGGTGTGAACATAAGCCCTCAGTGACGATCTCAGTGCGTGACGATGAATGGATGGAAGTCGGAGCCTGGGTATACAAACACTTTGATCAGATATCAGGCATCAGCTTCCTACCTCATAGCAATCACACATACCAGCAAGCACCCTACCAGGAATGCAATGAGAGCGACTATAAAGCCCTCCTGGACACGATGCCGACCAAGGTTGACTGGTTAGCCCTGAGCAACTACGAAGCCGAGGACAACACGTCAGGCAGCCAGACACTAGCCTGCTCTGGGGATGCTTGTGAAATCGTTGACATAGCTGCTGAGTAGTGCAATAACACACTGTCTTGGAATCACACGAGAAAACATTGAGCTTCCACCAGTGAGACATCAAGGTCTCAAGGAATACATCATTGCGTCTCGTGTGACCCACTGATTCCTTTATCACAAGATAATAATTGTGTCTACCCATAGGAGATATTGCTCGCAAGCAATCGCTTGTGATGCAGCGTGTGAAGCTCTGAGGAGGTGATCAGTAGTTGTATCTATTGTTAGTCATGAGTGAGCGTATCAAGAGTAAGGCATGAGTCAGTCATGAGTTGAATCATGAGTGAATGCCTGGATGAATCGAGGATGGTCTGATGTCCCGATTTGCAGACCAATGAATCCAGGCTTCACCATCAATTATCACATAATGACTAATGTCTTCGGAAGGGCGGTAAGGATTGGCAGTGGATATTACATCCGTTGACCTCGAGATGCTAGTGATATCAACCACTTAGCTAGTGTACGCTGATCATCATGCGTTTGAGCAGGGACTCCTGGCTGCATTTGAGGCCCCCATGCCTTAATCTAATCAATCAATTCAAAATAAGAGTTAAAGCCTGGTTGTTGTTATTATTATTATTAGACCTTCTTAAGAGGACACCAGGATTTCAACTAAAGATAAATAGCACAGGTATTAACCAATGGAATCGACAAGCATAAATCACATTAGTAGACTGGACGTTACCTCCCCAGGTAACTCCGATGCTATCAACGAGGCCGATAACCATCTTAGATTTATCAAAGCCAGCATCAAGGCTACCTTCCCTAACATTATTTACACATCAGGCTCTGCCAGTGAGTATGTTAATGCGACAGCAGCCGAGCTGAATGTCCTAGATGGCTACACAGGAAGCACAGCCGATTTAAACGTGATAGCTGGGGCTAACGCTAACGGTATGACTTCAGCAAAGCTGACGAACCTGGCAGGCGTCACAGCAACCGCAACCGAGATTAACAACATTGCTGGTATTGGTGGCGGCATTGCGACCACCTACGCCACATTAGCTAGTCCTGCGTTAACTGGGACTCCTACTGCTCCAACCCAGGCTACCTCTGACAATTCGACTGCAATCGCAACAACGGCATATGTCAAAGCTAACAACCAGGCAATAGCCACATTTGACTCAGCTAACGGCGTTCTACACATCACTGTTTAAATTTTGAGGACTTCTCTATGGCGGTAATTACAGACGGTCGCTCAAATTTACTAAGGCTTGGCGATGACATCGAAGAGCTTGTTCACAGGCTCCATGTGCCGAGTGCAGCAATTGATGCTGATCCCCTTAATCTGGGCGATAACGATATATACCCTTCTCAGGGCTATTTAAGCAAAAGACGAGACCTTGGGCTCACTACCTCTGAGCAGGCCTTTATACCTGACGAGATACATCCTCTAAGACACGTTTTTGTGTTTAGAAAGATAGACGATATCTTGGCCGAGTTTGGCGTAATTCCTAGCCTATTCGGATCTAATATTCCCCTTAACAATGCAGACCCGGAAGTTACCTATAAAACCGCAAAGTTAGAACAGGAAATTTTGAATCGATGGGGAGATCCTGAGAGGCTATGGTGGCCTATATCTACCGGGATGAGATACCCGGATGGTCTGGGTGCTCATCAAATGGGAGACGATCTTCAATATGATGGTTGGCAGGGATCCCAGTCACCTTTTGGATATGTTAACTCACAAGGCAATCTTGTCGTACCAACGCCTGGTAGTTATAATTACGTTAATAGCACTTATGCTAAAGAAAGAATAGCTAAGATTATTGATTATCATCTAGGTCTTCCTCAAGGCACAACCGATTACAGAGAGTACGCTTATAACAAGCATAGCGTTCGTGAGATAGCAGTAAACAACCAAACCCGGTGGACAAAGCGTTACGAAAACTTTTCGTTTGTAAAACATAACGACAGAAGAAACGAAGCAGTTACTGACGGGAACGGTGTAGTTACCCTGCCCAGTACTACTACAACAACAAGAAGCTACACTGAGCAGCGAGCCAGGATGCCTGTAGACAACCAAACCTTTGTTTGGGCTAATTCGACCAGTGGTAAAGCAAGAAATACACTTGAAGCTTTTTACGGTATTGATGACTCTATTAACAGTACGCCTAAGCGTATTCACAGGATGGTCCAGTCTATTAAAAGAACGAGTAGTAATTCCAATATAACTACTTATGTAGGTGCTCAGGTAAGCTATCCACCAGAGTATGTTTCAACTGGAGAAACCGCAGTTTATGGCGGCGTCAGAGCAGATAATAAAGGCTTCTATGATTTTAAGAATTACACTGGTGTAACCGGTGTAACTCATGTCTCTCAGCAATACGCTCTAGGCATTGTGCAAGCAACTCAAGGTATATCGCCTGCACTAGATGAGCTTAGTTACTGGCCTTACCCTAACGATGGTTATAACAACTACAGCAACTCACCAGTCGGTGCTGAATGGGCTAACAACTTTGCCTGGAAGGACGTTGATTTTAACGACTGGCAATCTTTGAACCACAGTATCGGCGATTATGATGGTGCTGATTTTACACAGATGGCCCCTTTTGGCAGCAAGAGAGATCATCACTGGACGCATTACAATGCAATGCCTGTTAACACGGTTATTGTATGGGCCTGGGGAGACCTTAGCGATGCAAACAATGATTTAACTTTAGTTCCAGAGCATACATCCCATAAAATTAACGGTACAAATGTAAATGCCTCGCACATAGCTCAGTATCACACTATAAACGGTCTTTCCGTTTCAGTAATGCACACCAACCTAAGAATATCTGAGATAAACAGGATACAACTACAGGTAAAAATGGGTACTGGTGCTCCCGAAAGAGGCGGCTTTCAGTCTATGAGATGCTGCATTGTTCCGGGCAAGTACAATTTAAACACTACGCCTATATTTGAACATAACAAAGACACTGATTTTAGTACCAGGTCTGGAACACACACACCTGACTCTTTAAATTCAGATTTAGCCTTATGCAAGCCTCTTAACAATTTGTATTTAATCGGCGGCTCTGAGCGTGATCAAGATGACACCTCGACTAATACACTTGAAAACGCCTGGTATGCAGGCAGTTACACCCTTGATGGCGGTAAATCTTCTCATAACTTAGCGTATATAAAGAGAAGAGAATGGGCCAGAAGATGGGGAACAATTAGAGCCATGAACACTGCCGGTTATCATAAAACTTTGTATGGCCAAAGTGCATCTACCGAAACTGTTCCTGGTATTTCAGCAGCCGGAATGACTGTAGACCAGGTATACACGAAAACAGATTTTGCTGTTGCTCACACCCAGTTATGGTGTGGCTGTGACTCAGGAAGTTTCAACACGCAAACTAGAAGCTTTAAGTGGAATTACACAGATAAGTTTGGCGAAGCTTCTGAAGCTGCCGCAAAAACATATTTAGCCCGTATCGGCTGCTGTGTCCTTCTTGAGCCTGACCGAGATCAGTACCAATCGCTTTAACTTTTGAGGATATATAAATGCCGATATTACCCATGAGAGACTTAGGTAAAGTCGGAGTAATAGCTGATCCGTCTGCGTATGAGTTACCTCCAAATGCATTTAATCGTGCAAACAACGTGGTTTTTAACAACGGTCATTGCGAAAGAGCACCCATCTTTAAAGAAGTTTTTCCAGCACAAGTAGCCATTACTGTTGGGACTATTATTTCTCAAACTGAAACAAGTGGCGTTGATACTTTTTATGTCGCAGATAGAGATTACAATGTTTACAAGTGGGTTTATCCAAACTTTACAGACCTAACAACAGCTAATCAGCAGTACTTAAGTACCACTACGACAAGCACAACAGACGTAACACCAATGACCTCAACAGCTCTTGCTGATGTTATTTACATTAACAAAGGTGACAGGCGTCCTATCTACAAGCTGCCAAGCGAAAACTTTTTTCGTGAGCTTTATCCAACAGCAGGTGCTCCAAACAGTCCTACATCTACCTGGGGATCCTCAAGTGATGTATGGAAATGTCAGTCATTGAGATCTTATGGTGATTTCTTAATAGCACTAAATATGAACGAGGGTGCAGCCGGAGATTTTGCATCAAGAGTTCGCTGGTGTGATCCTGTTACTTCTGGATCTGCTGCGGTATCTTGGGACGCTTCGGACGCAACAACTTTAGCTGGTTTCAATGATTTAATACAGATTAATGGTGGCATTGTTGATGGTCTAAGCCTGGGTAATCAGTTTATTATTTACAGCGAAGACCAGGTATGGCTAATGGACTTTGTTGGCGGCCAGTTTGTGTTTAATTTTAGACGCCTGTTTACTGATGCAGGTTTGTGTAATCACAATTGTGTCGTAGAGGTTGAAGGGAGTCATTACTGTTTTGGCAAAGATGATATATATGTTCACAACGGAACTCAGAAGCAGAGCATTTGTAACTCTATTGTTAGAGATTTTATATTTAATAACCTAGACTCTGCTAAATTTAATTATAATTTTGTTCATCACGACCTACGTTTTAAGAAAATAATGTTTTGTTATTTTTCGAGCGATGAAGATGTTAACTATGATAAAGCAAACTATGTAAATAAAGCTGCTGTCTACAGTTATTCTGAAAACACCTGGAGCTTTATGGATTTACCTAATTTAACAGCTTCCGGTGTTGGTAATTTATCTGCTGTAATCAATTATGATGCAACACAGACAGATGCCTCAGGTTCGTCTGTAGATCCTACTTATGAATCTATTGGCGGAACCTACCAGGATACAGCAGGATCTGTAAAAAGACATTCTTTGTTTGGTACTAAATCAATTAGAATAGACGCATCTGTTGCAACGTATCCAGTTCCTGCAAATAACACTTACCACGGCCTAACAACCGATTCTCTTATTTGTTTAGACTCCTTAAAAGACCCGGCAGTTGTAGCACAGTATAAAAGCCAGTTTAATTCTCCGGTTATTTTAGAAAGAACTGGAATCGATATGGATAATGCAGGAATGGATTTAAGAACGTATAAATCTATTACTAAACTCTATCCACAAATTGATGTGTTTGACGATTTTGGTACTACTGTCAACATTGCAATAGGAGCACATGATTTACCGCACTCTGACCCGGAGTACCCTACTACAGTAGCGTTTAATCCGCTTACAGATTACAAAATAGATGTAAGAGCTGCCGGAAGATACTTAGCGTATAAAATAACGCTGGATAGTGCTGATAAATATTTTTCATTAACAGGGTTTGATGCCGAGTTTATGGCTCTTGCTAAGAGGTAATTGCAATGGCAGTAAACCAGAAAACAGACAGCTTGATAACGCAATACGTTAGAGGTTTATACCCACAAAACCCTGACGATTTACACAGGTTTCTACAGAACGAATTTCTTAGGATAGATACGTTTGCTAATCAATCTAGCGAAACTGCTATTACTACGGCTGACACTGCTCCGGTTAACCCTAAACGTGGGATGACCAGATTTGCTGTAAATCCCTGGTATCCTATTGCAAGTATTACAACCGGAGATACCGGGTTAGTAGTTTATGACGGATCTGCCTGGCAGCAAGTAGGCTCTAGCAGCAACAGCAGCAGCACGTTAGTTTTTACAAGTAATGCTGAAGCTACTTACAAAGCTAAAGAACACACTTTTGCTCATGGCTTAGGACAGGTTCCTGACCTGGTCCAGGTAGAATTAATCTGCACGACTGCTGAATTAGATTTTTCAGTAGGTGATATAATTGTAGCAACAGGATCACACGCACACGCATCAGAATCACAAAATAATGAGCGTGGTATAAGTGTCATGAAAGACGCTACCAACGTGAGCGTAATGGTTGCAGAGGATGGGATTGGTTTGGTTGTTAAGCCAAGAATGACACCGGCTGCTATCACGGGTGCATCATCAACCGGTCAGCAGATAACAGTTAATACCTCTAATGGATCTCAATACAACCAGGCAAGAGTTTTGATTGCTGGTTTCCAGGATAATACATTAAACGGCGAGTTTACTGTAGATTCTACATCATCAACATCTTTCGTATACACGACATCTGGTTTTAGCAGCGGTAATTTGGGTGGGACAAGAACAGTCCAGGCTATTGGTAACAGTGCAAAGATAGGCGACACTGATGTTAATGGCGGGCTTTCACATTGGGACATAAAAGTTAAGGCTTTTGTATTTAGCTAGGGAGTTGACAGTGGACACGCTTACTAAAGATAACTTCTTGCCTAACTTTACTAATTTTGAAAAACATTTAAAAACAGTAAGTTTTGATGGCGAAGTTAATCCTGTTGACGGTGTTTTATACCCGGACATATCAACCGATATACCAGGGCGTGTTTTAGATAGCATAAGAGAGTTTATAAATAAGTATTTTGATGTCCAGGAATATAGTATTCCGTTTATGAGACGAATGACTCATGGTCTGGTTGCTCCGCACCAGGCACACAGCGACAGGGTTATGGGAACTCATTCGGTTATGTTTTACCTAACAAACCCAAAAGGAAAATCAGGAACAGCTTTGTTAAAACATCGTGTTGAAAGCAGTGTTAAAGATTGTGGGGACGAGAACGCATTAAAATGTTTTGAAGACACTAATAACTACGAAGCGTGGGAAGAAATTGAAATGATAGCCATGAAGAAAAACCGGCTATGTATTTTTGATGCCGACAGATGGCATCGGGCAGAACCAGTCAAAGGATACGGTAGCAATAATGAAGACAGTCGTATTGTTTTGACCTGGTTTTTTACCGCAAAAGAGAGAGCATACAATGATAACTACGAGACTAGCAGGTATTGAAGACGCAAAGAATGTATTACCATTACTAGAAGAGTTCTTTTTACAGACTAAACACCATATCGATCACGGTGTTCCCTGGATAGAAGAACAGACTAGCAAAGTATTAGACAACTTAATAAATCATTCTGAATCGGGCGTAATAATAGCCCAAGATAAAGATGGTAAAGTAATTGGAACGACAGCAGGTCTTAAAACCGATCTATGGTTAGCCCCGTGCAGCTCAGTAGGTGTCGAACTATTCTGGTATGTATATCCAGAGCATAGGAAAACAAGAGCAGGTTATTTGCTTTTTCAGGCATTAGAAGCCTGGGCAAAAGATGTTGGCTGCGATGCTTTAACAATGGTTGCATTGGACCATTTAGAAGCAGACAAGATTGCAAAGGTATACAGAAGAAAAGGTTATGAACCAATCGAACGTGCATATATAAAGAGGTTATAAAAATGGCGGCAGTAACAGCAACAGTGGCGGCAGCAGGCATAGGATACAAAGCCTCCAAAGACGCTTCAAAGGCAGCAAAAAGAAACACAGATAAAACAATTGCTGCAAACAAAGCTGCATCTGATAAACAGTACGATGCTCAAATGGCTGGCTTTAATTTATCAAAGCCTTATTTTAAGGATATATACAGGGACGCACGGACTGCTAGAGATGCAGCATCAAGTGCAGGTCCTTACCAGGGTACGACCTATGCAACGATGGACCCAAGAACTCGCCAGGGTTTAGAAACACAGTTTGACGATGCAGTAAACAACCGTAATACAGCAATGGGGATAGCGGATGCTACCTCTGGTTTTGCTAACAATGCGGTAGACCTCTACGGTATGGCAGGCCAGGATAATCTAGCTGGTGCAATGGAATACGCTACTGGGGATCGTTATGATAATCTAATGCAGGCGGCAATGCGTGATCCTTATAGAAATTTAACAGAAAACACGCTAACCGGGATTGATGCTTCTGCTTCAAGAGCTGGTAACATGAATAGCTCAAGAGCAGGTATTGCTGATGCTATGGCATTAAGAGATTACCAGGACAGGTCAGCAGATACTGGTGCAGCAATTCAAAGCGATCTTATGAATCAGTACATAGACCAGAAAAACAATCAGTTTTCTAACATGACTACTGCTAATAACAATCTTGCTGGCTATTTTGGCGATGCTATGAATATGCAAAGCGGTGCTACAGCCAACATGATTGGTGCAGGTAATGCGTTCCAGGCAGAAAACCAAGGAGTCTTTACTGACCAAGCTCAGCAATACGAAAATAAGCGGATGGATAATATAAACCTAATCGGTGCTCAAGGTAATATTATGAGCGGAGCACCTACTCAGGGAAGTGTATCCAATCTGCAATATCAAAACCCAGGAAACTTATATGATCCTAAATCAGCAGGCATAAGCGGTGCTTTGAGCGGAGGCATGGCGGCCTATGATATGATGGGGCGTCCTAATTTATTCGGCGGTAGTCAACCAGCAAACCCGATTACACCTTCAATGTGGAGTAATGCTTATGCCAATAAAAGCACAGTACAGCCGCCTGGTGTTGACCTAAATTTCGTAGGAGCAAGATAAAATGACTCCAGACCAACAATATCAACAATTACTGCAACAATATAACGGTAATCACCAGCTTGCTAGTTTGGCTATGTCTCAACCTGCAATGGCTCAGTATTTATCTACGCCTCAACAAGATCCTAATGTTAGCCCGGAATCTTTACGACAGCAGTTTAACCAGGCACAGGCGTCTGATTCTGGAGTATTAACCCAGCCCGGTAGTCTTCCAGCTAGTGGTGGTCCAGTAAGCCGTACTATACCGCAGCCTATACTTTCTCAGCCAGGTATGCCAGAGCGTCCAGAGTCTCCTACATACGGCGGCAATGTTGGTCTTAGTATGTTTCAAAGATCAATGGAAAATGCGGCAAAAGGTGGCCCAGGAATGTATGCAGGGTTAGCCCAGGGTTACAACGAGCATATGGGCAAGCAGTTTGAAGCTGATATGATTAAGTATAAAGACGAAATGGGCAGATACGACACAGGCGTTAAGAGATATAACGAAGCTGTTAAAAAGCAGAAAGAAAATAAAGAACAGCTTGCAAAAGATTTAATTCCGTATCAAGAACAATTAGGTAAGCTCCGAAACGTAAGAGAGCGAATGCAAGTCCAGGGCGGTGGTCTTACAGGTATTGATGAGCTTTCTGATTTTAACAGGATAAAAGACAAGTTTGTTGATGAACCGGTAGCAAACCAGAGAAAGTTAACTAGAAGACTTCTTAACGATATTGGTGTTGACTATACGTTACTTAAGATTGCTCAAACAAAAGGTGCAATCTCTAACAAAGAGATGGACTTATTTATGACTCCAGTTCCTAACATGAACTCCTCTGAGGGTGAATGGGAGCTATGGCTGAACAAACAGATTCAGGCAATGGAAAGTACCATTATGAACATGGAAAGAATTTCCAGTGGACAGATGCAGCCGATACAGCAGGACTACAGCTCGCAAATAAACAGTCTACTTGCAGACAATCCTGCCACATCTTCAGATACTCCTGCATCGACTAGCAATGCTATCAAGATAGAAATCAAAGATGGCAAAGTTCAGTAATACTTTTAGGATATAACTATGGCTCTTTATCAAATTGGCAAGGGAACTTACGAGTTGCCGGACAACCTTGATCCTGAACAATTGAAAAACTATGCCCAACAGGTATACGACAAATATGAAGCTACACGTCAAAGTGATTTTGGCTACGGTATCGATAGAATGCAGCAAGGTATCGGATATGGTATTGATGCTATAGGCAGAATGACAGGCAGCGAAACTGTTGAACAGTTTGGACGAGACCAGATAAATAGAAATCAACAGCAGATCGAAGAAGGAAGATGGTCTCCTGATTACGCAGGTAACTTCAGCGATCAAACAGGTATTAAAAATAAGTTTGGCTATGCCTTAGAGCAGCTAACTACTCAAGGACCACGGACAGGAACAGCCCTAGTGGGCGGTGCAGCAACCGTTGTAGCAGGTATTTATTCAGTACCAGCAGCAGCTATAGTTGGCGGCGGTACGTTAGCATTAAACTGGGTACAGTCAACTGGTGAAGCAGCAGAAGAGACTGAAGAAAAGACTGGCGACTACAACGAATGGATAGCAGCCGGAACAGGTACTTTGGTTGCTCTTTTAGATAGATTCGGGGCAGGTAAAGTTATACCAAAAGATCAGTTAATGAACATGACTGGCGATCAGCTTGTAAAAGAGTTGACTGAAAAAGGTTTTGGCGAAGCTGCGACTGAGGTTGCCAAGAAAATAGGACAATCAGCTAAGTCTGAAATTGGTACTGAGCTGCTCCAGGAAGCTGCCATTGTAGGACAGTCAGCAGCCCAGGGCGGCGAATATACAACAGGCGAACTTGCCGACCGAGCTATAGACACAGCCGTTCTAGCCGGTACTCAGGGTGGTTTAATACGAGGAGCAGGCGAAGGCGTAAGAATTGTTGCAGGCGACTCCCAGCAAACTAAGTTTGACAAAATGGAAACTGCTTTGCAGCCGATTCTAGGCCGTGAACGTGATCCTACAAACCTTGATAGCGAAGCTGAGTATAGACGTGCTCAGACGATTATGGATGCTATAACAAAAGCAAGAAATGGAGATTCAAAAGCAGCTAACGAAGCTTTGAAATTTATTGATCAATCTGCTGCGGATGCATCACTAGCTAATCGACTACAAACAATATCTCAGTCCGGGCCTGTTGAAGGAAAACAAACATCTTATGACTTAAAAGATGTTGAAACTCAATCTAAAACAGGTTCTAAAGCTGTTGTTGAGCAAGCACATAAAGATATTGTTGGAGAAATAAAAGCTAGAGAAAAGGTATTATCTAAGCAGTTAAAAGGCACAAAAGAAGAGCCTAGATTCCAGGTATTAATGGAGCGTATACTTGCAGAAACAGGTATATCTTTATCTAAAAACAAAACTAAAAACTATTTAACAAAACAAAACTTTGAAGCTGTTGCTGAGCTTGTAGGTAATACTCAGGAAGGGCAAGAACTGTTAAATTTAATGAGAGAAGCTAACTCTCTATCTAACTTATATGGCGAAGGATTGGTCGGAGGTATATCTAAATATACTGACCAGTTTAATCCGCTAGGAATAAATACCGGGTATGACTCCGGTAGAGCTGTAGCCAATACAGCCAGGATAATTGGCTCCGTGGCAGCCGGTGCATCTACTATGGGTGCTTCTACAGCAGTCCAGGCTGCAACAGTTGGAGCTGGTAGAGTTTTAGGCAGAGGTAGCCGAAGCAATGTAGAAAACTTTATTAAAAACAATATAGATGGCAGACCTTTAGAATCTCAAAAGCCTCCAGAAGTCAGGAGTATTGTTGACGACCAGGAAAAAGCAAATGCAGACGCACGTTTAGCTGCTGAAGTAAAACAAAGAGAAGCAGAAGAAAACGCAAGACAGAAAGCTGAAGAAGCAGCAACCGAAAAGGCTGCAATAGAAGCTGAAAACAGACAAAGTGTAAAAGACAACGATCCTCCAGTTCCTACCAGTCCACAAGGTACGCTAGAAGCTGCCACCGGTCTTGATAGAACTATGGTTGCTCGTGCATTGCGGATGCTAGAAGGAAAAGGAGCCTCAAAAAGATTACGCCAGGCTATCCAAGAGTATAAAACTTCGGTCGATATTGGCGGTAAGATAAAAGGCAAGATGCTTAACAATTTAATTCGTAAAGTAAACGGATTAGCTAATCAATATCCAAACGTAATAACCCGGATAGCCCAGCCTGACACTGGTGCGTTTCCTAATTACGTCCAGGAACAAGAACGAGTTTCTTACAAAGAAAGTGAAGCATACGCTCGTGGCGTAGAGGCAAACAATAACTTTGCTAAAGCACTTACAGATGAGCTTGATGCAGATCAATCTATCGAGCCTGTTGTTAAAGCACAGATTGGCCGTGTTCTTCTTGATTTTAGTATGCCATTAAATCCTGACCCGGTAACTCGTATAAATCAGATTATGGCTAGTGTGTCAGAAAACATTTCTCCTGCTTTAATCGATAAATACATAACGCCATACGCTGAACGTGTGATGCGTCAGCAAGGTCAAAAGCCTATTGATAGAGAAGACTCCCGTGTTGTACCTGTACCGTTCGGTAACGAGCGTATGCAGGGTATATTCGGTGTTAATGATCCTACTGAAGGCGGCAACTACATTAACCTTGACGATAATAATGCAGATGTTACTGGAACTAGCTACACCGGTGGTACAGTTTCGATTGTAGACGGTAAACCTGTCCTGGAAACTAATGACATCCCTTCAAATCCTGCTACTAAAGATTTAGGATGGAAAACCAAGGTAAATCTATTTAAGAAAAAAGCTGGATGGTCTTGGGTAGATACTCCACGAACAGAAGAAACAATTGTATCTACTGAATCTCGTGGCAAGCACCATTATTCTCTTGCAACAGATTTTCAAACGCCAGTTACCCTGGAAACATACCCTAAGCAAAAAAGCGAACCTCGCATGAGGCCTTCAACTTATGGTGATGTAATCCTGGGAAATAAAGTAGGGACGATTAGTGTCCGTGGCAAGCCCCACCCAGTCTATGACACAGTTACAGTTGTTCCTAAAGACCAGGGCGGATCTGTTGAGTTTAGTAAAACTGTAGATATGGTTGTGCCTGAAATACAAGGTACAGGCAAAAAAGGCTCTATTACTATTGAAGATATCGCTCGTCATTTTCAAAACGAATCTGACAAGAATAATAGAACGGCTGCAAGAACAGAGACAAAAGGAAAACCAACAAACAAGGTAGATTATACGCCGGAGTTAGAGGAAAGAGTTTACCAGGATATTCTTAAAGAAGTTTCTGACTTTTTCAAAGCTAAGCCTGAAAGTGCGTATTGGTATACGTTTGGTTCTCCAGAAGCTATGCGTATGCTTGAAAAAGCTATACCTGAGTTTTCAGATAGCAACTCACATCCTGACGCAGGTGCTCCTCTTAAAATGCTTTTCTGGGCTTTGATATCTCCTTTATCTGGAGGACAAGACCCGGTAGCAAACGCAAAGAATGCTATTGACGTTATTAACTATTATATTAAGAACGGAACTATACCTTCGTTTAAATATGACCAGGAAGGCACAAGTTTCTTCTTAGATCCTGAAAAAGTAAGAGAACGTGATCAGCAGATTGCTAATAACGAACTTAGCGACAAAGGCCAGCCTTACGATCCGCTTGCCTGGACTGCTAGGGGTAAATCTACTCAGATGCCCTTAGAGGCCCTACAAAACGGTATAGACAAGTTCGGTAGCCTTGCTGAGTTTATGATATGGCTGACGGAACCACACCCAGTACAGCAAGTTAGAGATGTTTATGAAAACCTTGGCTTTGGTACTTTAAAAAGAAAAGCAGACGGAAAAAGCTATTTAAAAATTACAAATCAAATGGCCGATGAGTATACTGATAACGGTTTAATGTATGGTGCTCAGGTTCTTGGTCCTAAATTTGGACCATTTATGTTGAACAATACAGGAAATGAGAGTAAAGTTACTAAAGATGAATGGTTTACTCGTGGCTGGAACCGTTTGGTTGGTCGTATGTTTGACGCAAAAGGTAAAAACCTTATGGCTCAACCAGCAGACGCCACAGAAAGAGCTGTTCAGGACCGTGTTATTGGCAGAGTTGCTAATGAATTAGGCTTAGAGCCTGCCCAGGTACAAGCGACCTGGTGGGCGTTCGAGCAAAACCTTTACACTCAAATGGGTGTGAAATCACCAACGAGGGACTACATCGATGGAGCAAAAGAAGCAATCAAAGTCGTTGCAGGAGAAATTGAAGCCGATGACGCAGAGCAACAAGGACGAGCTAGACTTAGCGAATTTGCAGCTTCGCAAGCAGATGGAGGCCAAACGCAGCCAATCCTCGCAGACGCCTCCCTCAAACCAACCGATCTTGGCGTCTTACCGTCAGTAGATCCAAACAAGCCAATCCAAAGCGTATCTCTTGAGCCTACAAAGGCGTCAATGCAAGAGGCACGTTCGGTTATTACAGAAATATCTAGCAAGAAACCTATCCGAGACATGGAGACTCTTACTCTCCTGGCCCGTGCGTTTAATACTGACATTGTGTATGCAGGCGACCAGCAAACGATGAACCAGATATTTAATGACTATGGAATGGCAGAGCAGAACTATAGCAAGTTTAGATACAATGATAACTCTAACGCTTTCTTTGTTCCGCTTACTACCTTAGACCCTATTTACGATGATGACGGTACTGTCCGCTACAAAAGGGTTCACGGTAAGGCTGGCCTGTGTGTAGTTAAAACAGGTAAAGGATATAATCCTGAAGGCATGGTTAGATCAGCATTTCACGAAGTTGCTCATGCTATGACTTTATTAAATCCAGACGATGGAACAAATAAAATACCTCTTTCTTATTATAATGAAAAGAATCCAATTAACAAAAGACAAAAGGGAGAGCATTATTTTAGTACCGCATTTATTGATAGCTTTTATAAAACTATTTCGTCTAGTAATAAAAAGTTAGTTAAAAAGATTATTGACGAAGTTAAATCTGTTCAAGACCGCTCTGATTTTAACACTGACGTATTCCCGGAAGTACAGATGGACTACCGTGAAGGAAGTAGTGAGTTTGGAACGGTAGTCTCTGAAATACAAAGAAGAGAAAAACGTATAGACGAGATAGCCGCCAAGCTTCAAGAGCTGTCGAAGCAAGAAGATAGATACCTTCAAAAAGGCGACCGTGGTTTCATGGAAAGAGACCGGGCAGGAGATTTTGGACCAAGTGAGTTTGACTTTCTTTATAATAAAGAGAATGCTCTTTGGGCTGAAACAAGACGTATGCAGTCTGGTGAAATACCTGAAAGCATTGTGACAAGGGAAGATAAGCTAAAAACAGTGTCGTTAGAGCGTCTTAAGAGAGCAGAAAAGTCTCACAAAGAACACATAAGAGGATATCTCTGGAATCTTCGTGAGATTATTGTCGATGCTACAATGATGGCTATTTCAAATCCTAAGCAAGCCCAGGAAGAAATACCTGAGTTTTATAAACTACTTCAACAGTATTTCAACGGCTCAGATGGTCCTCAATTCTTAGCGTTTATGCTGCCTGTTCTGATGATGTTAAATATGGAAGACGAAGAGCGTGACATATTAATGCAAGGAGCATTAAGCCCACAAGGGCAAGGTATGTTGATGGCATGATAACTAAAAAGAAGTATCCGCAGAAAGCTCCCAAAAAGAATTACTTTGCCGAACTCGCTAAAACCGAGGAAGGCAGGGAGCTTAGGAAACAGTGGTCTAACAGGCCACGCAAGAATGCAGGCAGACCGGCTGGTGTTCCTCACGGGCATACACTTGAGTCGATCACTGCACAACGAGAGATAGCAAAAGCAGAAGCAAAGAAGGTGGTACAATATATGGAAGACAACGGCGAGAAGTTTGAAGACAAGTATGCAAAAGAAGCTATGGAATCTGCCGTAGAGATGATGCGTACTGAGGGCGGTACAAGAGACCGACTTGCTGCGGCCAGACTTGTGCTAGACTTTACAAAGCAAAAGCCGGTCACAAAATCGGATGTAACCGTAGGAAAGGCAGAAGACTTTTTAGCAGGTCTGTTAGCCGAGGAAGAGCATAGTGACACAAAACAAACAATTGATGATGAAGGTACGGAGACGCCTCTACACTGACTTTTCGTACTATTCAAAAGCGGCTCTCAAGATCCGCACAAAGAAAGGTGAAATTAAACCACTTGATCTAAACCCGGCACAAGAGATTTTAGATAAAGCTGTTACAGCACAATTAAAGTCTGAGGGTAAAATACGAATAATAATACTAAAGGCCCGACAGCAGGGATTAAGCACCTACACTGGCGGCTACTTATACTTTTCAGTAAGTCAGCAGAAAGCACGAAAGGCAATGGTTATAACTCACCATGCCGACTCCACTCGTGCTCTTTTTGATATGACAAAGCGATATCATGAGCACTGCCCAGAAATACTAAAACCACACACTAAATATAGCTCAAGGAGAGAACTTAGTTTTGATGTACTTGATAGCTCTTTTGTTGTCGGAACAGCAGGATCAGAAGCAGTTGGCCGAGGAGAGACGCTTACGCACGTCCACGCATCGGAGCTTGCCTTCTGGCCTAAGTCCTCCGCTCAAGACTTGTGGAACGGACTTGCCCAAGCAGTCCCGAACGAGCAAGGCACGGCGGTTTTTATCGAAAGTACTGCCAATGGTGTTAGTGGTGTCTATTACGACCTCTGGCGAGGGGCCGTTGAGGGTAAGAATGGTTTCGTGCCTGTCTTTATCCCCTGGTTCACCGACCCTACTTATAGAGAAAAAGTCCCGGAAGGTTTTGAAAGAACCCCAGACGAAGAGGCCCTTGCGGAATTATATAGTTTAGACAACGAGCAGCTAATGTTTCGCCGAAGAAAAGTTGCTCAAAATGGACTAGACTTATTTAAACAGGAATACCCATCGGAACCTGAGGAAGCGTTTTTAACAACAGGCCGACCAGTGTTTAATCTTGAGTTACTGTCTGATGCTATGAAGCAGACTAGAGATGTTGAAGAAAGGCTTGCATTAGAACAGGGAGAGTTTGCTAAACATAACAGAGGCGAGCTTACTCTTTATCGTAAGCACGATCCAGGCGGTAGCTATGTTATCGGTGCAGACGTTGCAATGGGTGTTAACCAGGGTGACTACAGTGTTGCCCAGGTGCTCGATAGTAAAAAAAGACAAGTAGCAACCTGGAGAGGTAGAGTGCATCCAGATTACTTTGCAGAAGTTCTCCAGGCGTTAGGATTTTTCTACAACGAAGCTTTAATAATTGTAGAGAACAACAGTCACGGTATTTTAACCTGTACCAGACTAGGAAAGGATTACGCTTATCCTAACTTTTATACAGAAGTAGTAATTGATAAGATTACTGACAAAGAAACGGTGAAATTAGGCTTCACAACCACCGCTAAAACTAAACCGCTTGTTATTGACCAGCTTAGGGCTACTGTCCGAGATGGTGAGATCGAGCTTAACGACAAGGTGACAGTTCGAGAAATGCAAACATATATAGTAACCGACAGCGGAGCTATGGAAGCAGAACACGGCTGCCACGATGACTGCGTCATGTCTTTAGCATTGGCAAACCACGTCCACGAGGGCGTATGGGAGCCTATTGAATCAACCGATGAATACTATCAGGAAATGGTGTAATGGCTAAAACCAAAGACTATAAACAACTATCAGATGCTGAGATTGTTGTACTCGTAGATAATAATATTAAGCGTTCTGTTGGCTACTACGATAGCGAGATTAGTGCAGAGCGTCAGAAAGTTATTGAATACTACAACGGATCTAAACCTAAAGCTCCAGAAGGCAAAAGCAAGTATGTCTCTATGGATGTGTACGATGCAGTAGAGTCTATGAAGGCTGCCCTGCTTGAAACTTTTTCTGCTGGAAGCCAGGTATGTAAGTTTGCCCCTCAAGGCCCAGACGATGTTGAAAAAGCCGAGATATGCACGACTTACACAGATTACGTTTGTTTTAGGCAAAACGATTTAATGGGCGTTATGAACAGCGTTATACATGATGGTCTTACATCAAGAGTTGGGATTGCAAAAGTTTATTGGGATACAAAAGAAGAGAAAGAAGAACAAGAGTTTACAGATCTAACAAATGACGAGCTTGATATGCTTCTATCCCAGGAAGATCTTGAGCTAGAAGACGTTGAAACAGATGAGTATGGCTTAAGCAGTGGTATTGTTTGTTCTTATATAGACCGCAGCCAGGTGGCTATTGAGCCTGTTGCCCCGGAAGAGTTTCTTATAGAGTCTCAAGCTAAGTCTTTAGATTTAGATAGTATTAATTTCTGTGCTCATAGATCTGTTAAAAGCGTTTCTGAGCTGCGTGAAATGGGCTTTAAAGATAGCGTGATTGATGAAATCGGAGACCATGAAGATATTGAGCAGTCTTCTTCGCCTGAAGTATTAGCCAGGCATGAAAACGCAGGAGCGTCTCGTGGGTTTGATGCGAGCGGATACCAGGATCAAGTTAGAAAAGTAATGGTATACGAAGCATACATGAATCTTGATAAAGAAGGAGACGGCGTAGCTTATTTATATAGAATACTTAAAGCTGGTAACGCTATCTTATCTTGTGACAAAGTTGATAGAATCCCGTTTGTTTCGTTTGCTCCTATACCGATTGCTCACGCTTTTTATGGTAGTAACTTTGCTGAAAAGGTTATTGCAACACAGAATGCACGGACAGTATTAACTCGGTCTATCCTGGATCATGCTTCAGTTACAAACGCACCTAGATATATGGTAACTAAGGGCGGTTTAACTAATCCAAAAGAACTTATTGATAGTAGAGTCGGCGGCCTGGTAAATGTAACACGGCCCGATGCTATAGTTCCGATGCCGCAAGCACCGCTAAACCCCTTCGTCTTTCAGACTATAAAAATGCTAGACGAAGACAAGGAAGACAACACCGGCGTAAGTAGATTATCTCAAGGAACTAACAAAGATGCTGTTAGCAAGCAAAATTCCGCAGCTATGATTGAGCAGCTTGCTACCATGTCTCAGCAGCGTCAAAAGATTATTGCTAGACATTTTGCTAATCAATTTATGAAACCTCTGTTTAATGAGGTTTATTTACTATGTGCTGAAAACGAAGATTACGATAAAGTTGTCCAGGTGGCAGGTAACTTTGTTGAAATTAACCCGTCTGAACTTGCTGAGAAAAGAGACATTATGGTCGAGCTAAGGCTTGGCTATGGTGAGCAGGAGCGTGACGCACAGAAGTTTATTTCGTTGCATCAAATGTTTTCTCAAGATCCTGCCCTGGCTCCGATGTACCAGGCACAGAACGCTTATGCATTAATGAAAGATGCACTAAAACACCAGGGCATATTAAATGTCGAAGAGTATTTGACTCCTCCAGATCAATTACCGCCTCCACAGCCTGATCCTGCTGCCGAAATGCAAATGCAGATGGCACAGAAACAACTAGAGTTAAGCGAGCGTCAGACAAGCGTTGCAGAGCAGAAAGCACAGCTTGAGGCTCAGATTGCTCAAGATAAGCTGCGTTTACAGATGCTTCAGTATCAAGACGATTCAGCACTTAAAGCGGACCAGCAAGACCTCAAAGAACAAGCTCAAGATCATAAAGAGTATGTAGATACAGAAGAGCTTAAGATTGCTAGAACTGCTGATGATGTTAGAGCTATCGCAAGTCCTACAGGATAATTATTATGAAGATAACCGATGTTCCTATGGTCAGAGTTACCTGGCAAGATGCCCAAGACAGTGATGGCTGCTGGACAGACATAAAGGATATTGTTGGACATGAGCTGGCCACCTGCCAGGATGTTGGGTGGATGGTTTATAAAGATGACATAAAGGTCGTAATAATGCGATCTAGGATTGTCGAGAAAGACCAGGAGTTAAAGGAAGGCGGTGGACACACTGCTATTCCTGCTTCCTGGATTATTAACATAGAACATTTAGCACCTGTTCTACTTTAAGATAAATCGGAGAGATGTATGAACGAGCAAGAACTAATTCGCTTAGGCGATGATTCAGAGAGTCTACTTAAAAGCGACTCATTTAACACAGTAATTAACACGTTAGTTGACGGAGCATTTCAGGCATTTGTTAATTCAAAGCCAGACGAATCTGAAAACCGTGAGCGTTGCTATACCCACTATCGAGCCTGTGTAGATATCTTAAATACACTACGCCATCATGTATCGGTGCGTGATGAGATAAATACAAAGCTTGAAGAAGAAAACAATACTGGTAACAACAACCAAGAGGACTAAAGCACCATGAACGATAACGTGCCTACTCAAGAAAGAACCGCACTCACAATTGACGATGCGGCTGATGCCCTACTAAGTAGATGGTCTGACGATGAAAATCCATCAGACGTTACTGACGAGGCGACAGTTGAAGATTCAGGAGAAACTGAGACATCTGACAATCAACTGGAAAATAGCGAAGACGATACTGAGGTATCGACCAATGAAGATGATGAAGACCTTGAAGAAGAGGACTCAAGCGAAGACGAAGGTGAAGAAACTGAAGAAGAAGTCGAAGAGCAAGAAGTATTAGAGCTTTCCGATGACACTGAAGTTGACATCGTTGTTAACGGTGAGACTCAGCAAGCATCTATCAAGAATCTGAAAAGGTTATACGGACAGGAAGCATCGCTAACTCGTAAGTCTCAGGAACTCGCTACCCAGCGAAAACAAGCCGAAGAAGCAATTGGCAGGTCCAATGTCGTACTCCAGAAGATGCTGGAAAAAGCACAAGAAAAGTATAAGCCTTATGAAGATGTAGATATGCTCGTTGCGAGTAAAACTATGTCTGATGAAGACTTTGCTTTATTGCGTAAAGAAGCTTCGCAGGCAGAAAGCGAACTTAAATTCCTTAGAGAGGAAGCAAATCAATTTTACGGAGAAATACAAGCCGAGCAGCAAAAGGCTATGCAAGAATCCGCAAAAGAATGTGTTGCTGTACTCCAGGAAAAGGTCCCGGAATGGAATAACAAGATGTATGACGACATCCGAGCGTATGCCGTATCAATCGGTTTACCTGAAGAAGGCGTTAATCAGATTGTAGATCCTAATGTCATTATGACAATTAACAAAGCCAGGCTCTATGACCAAGGAAAAAAGGTTGCTACTGTGAAGCGTAAGAAGGCAACAAAAGTTATCAAATCTAAAAAGGCTCCTCTTACTTCTAAGTCTGTAAAGGCTAAGAAACAAGAGCAAGCTCAAAAAGCTTTGAGAACTTCTGCTGGTAATGACTTTGATGACATAGCTGATGTGATTCTAGGCCGCTGGGAACAGTAACCATTTAACTTAAAAGGAACCATTAATTATGGCCGCATATACTACCTATGACCAGATCGGTAAAGCCGAATCGGTCGAAGATATCATTTACGATATCAGTCCTACGGACACACCTTTCTTGTCTCTTGTTAAGAACGAGAAAGTTAACGCACGAAAGTTTCAGTGGATTGAAGATGCACTTGCTGCTGCAAATGCTGATAACAAGGCTGCTGAGGGTGCATCTGCAAGTGACGCAACATTAACTACACCAACGGTTCGTGAGAACTCTTGTCAGATCCTGACCAAGACTATCAACATCGCTGGTACTGCTGATGCTGTTAAGACTTATGGTCGTGCAAAAGAGACTGCCTACCAGTTAGGTAAAGCTCTTAAAGAAATTAAGCGTGACTATGAACAGGCAATGGTTGGCGTTGATAACGCTACTGTTGATGCTGCTGATGGCAACGCACAGGCTGGTACTGTTCGTGAGATGGATTCTATTTCACAAATGATTAGTACATCTGTTGATGCCGGTGGTGCTGCTACTGACGCTTTGTCTGAACCTAAGCTGTTAGATTTAGGAGCTACTTGCTATGACAACGGTTCTGATCCTACGATATTTATGATCAAACCGGCTGACTCAAGAATTGTTGCTGGCTTTTCAGCAGCTTCTGGTCGTAACCGTGAGATTCAGCAAGCAACAAAACTTGTCAATGCTATTGACTTGTATGTGTCACCGTTCGGTGAGTATCGTGTAGTCTTGAACCGTCAAATGACGACTCTTGGCACTCACGCTTACTTAATCGATCCGTCTATGTTCCGTACTTGTACCTTACGTCCTTTCTCTCGCACTTTGCTTGCGAAGACTGGCGATAACGACCGTCACTTTGTAGTCGGTGAGGTATCAGTCAAGCATAACAACTACGGCGACTCAGGCATGATCACTGGCCTAAGCTAAGTTGAACTGTATTGCAGGGGGACTAACAGAGGTTCCGCTCTCCTTCCTCTGCCCCCTGCTCTACTTTTAAATAAATAGGAAGCACATCATGAAAGATAAAAAGCAAGAACCAGAATTAATAGGAACAGAAACAGATTACATCCAGGATGGCGATAGAGTTACCAGGAAGCACACTCAAGAAATAACTAACTCTTTTATCACCGATTTAAGGAATGAAAGATTTAACAGTCAAAATAAATTCCAGCGTGAAGGCGAATACATGAAAGTCGCTTCAATACCCGTAGTAATACATGAGAAGTGGTTAAGAGAAGGCTTTGACTTATTTAAAGAGCCACACAAGAAAGTCATAGCTAAACTAAAGCATGAAAACCTTGACGCATTTATAGCAACGTCTAAGAAACTATAGCAGGAAAACAATATGAATTACGGTGAAATCAGGACTCATTTTAAAGAGCTATTGAACCGCAGTGATATCACACAAGAATTAATTACCTTGTTTATTGAGCAGGGAAATCAGCGTATAGCTCGTGTCCTAAGAGTTCCTGCAATGGAGCATAGAGAGATTTACGCTATGTCTAGCACAGGGACATCTGAAATTTATGTTCCTAATGTGTTTTTAGAAACAATTGATATGTATCACAGTGGCGGTAATGTTTTAGATAGAATACCAATGTCTAAAATGGCAGCCTTAAGAAGTAACGGACATAACGGTGAGCCTGAGTTTTACGCCAGGCAGCAAGGTAAGTTTTTAATTTATCCATATCCTCAGTCAGGGACTATTACGCTTAACTACTACGGTGAGTTTGAGTCTCTTTATGACAATGGAGTATCTTACAGCTCTATAACAGATAACAACAATGAAACCACACTAACTAAAATAGCACCAGATTTACTTATTTATGCTGCATTAAGTTATGCTGCAATATATTACTTGGACGAAAGAGAAATAACTTTTGAAGAGAAATATCAAATGCTTTTGGCTGAGTTACAAAGCCAGGGAGATGACCAGGAAATCAGCGGTGGTACTCAAGTAATAAACCCAGCGTATTCGTATGAGGATTGATAGATGACTACAAGCTTTTTCGTAAACAACGGAGGTAATACTTCTGCACGAGAGACAATCTCTGCTGATCTTACTGCCTCTACAAATTCAAAGAATGATGCAGAAAAATATGCAGTACACCCGGAAGATGCAACCTACACTTTAAGCGATGGAGTAACCACGGGAAAGAGTGCTCTGCATTACCAGGCAAAAGCAGAAGACAGCCAACTAGCTGCTGCTCAGTCTGAGGCAAACGCAAGTGCTTCGGCAGGAATAGCAAACGCTGCTAAACTTGCAGCTCAGGCAGCAGAAGCAGCCGTGTCAAGTGCATCCTCTGGATATGTTACTGAAACTGGAAGCCAGACAATTAGTGGTGTCAAAACCTTTACAACTAACCCGGTGTTTAGCTCTGGATTAACAGTGGCATCTCTTGTTTCAAATGGGGCAGTTACTCCCGATAGTATTGGCATGGCTGACGGTAAAATAATAGGCTTTGGTGCTTCTGAGGATAGAGGTAATAACTGGAATGGTGTTGCTCAAGGTAATCACTTTGACTTAGAAATACGTCACGATGGTTCTAATAGTTACATTAAAGACTTTGGCACTGGTAATCTTGCTATTGAGGCGGCTGATTTATCATTAAGAGATGACAGTAATAATAGACGAGTTTATTGTACTGACGGTGCTAGTGGTTCGGTTGCTTTATATTATGGTGATAGCTCAAGTGGCTCTAAGCTAGACACAACTAATACAGGTGTAAACGTAACAGGCACTGTAAAAAGCGATGCTTTAGACATTGACGGCGCAGTAGACATTGATACAGGAAGCGCAGAATTTAATGTTAATACTGGCAACGGTGACTTTGTTGTTACTACTGGCACAGGCGATATAACTTTTAAATCTACAGATAACTCACATAGTTTTGCATTAGTAGCTGAAAACGACCAAAACGGTAACAACACCTCTGCGCCTGATTTTTGTATTCGTAAAACAAAAGTACAAAAAGATTCAGGCGGTAGCACTGTAACAGCCTATGATATGGGCGATATACGTTTTGAAAGCCGAGCAGATAATGGCGACAATATTGGCTACGCTAGAATTAAAGGGTCTGTAGTAGAACAAGCGGCTACAAACACTGCTTCTGACGGAGATGCAAAATTAGACTTCATGGTTATGAATGGAGCTAGCACAAGCGCAGTGTCAAGGTTGTCAGTAGACAAAAACGGTATAGAAGTAACAGGTAATGTAAGTGCTGATGGTCTTACTGTAGATGGCTCAACTACTTTTAACACTGGTGCTACTGCTAATGGTGTCTTAATTGACGGCACTGGTGGTGGAACAGGGTTGCAAATAAGAACAAGTGAAACGGCCACTCTTGCTTCGCCTGACTTAACATTCACAAGAACAGGCAACAGAATAGTAGGTGGTGCTACTAACGTAGGTCAATTGCATTTTGATGCCAAAAATTCTAACAGTGGTAATTCAACCTTTGCTGAAATATTAGGTCGTGCAGAAGATTATACTGAAGGCGATGAAGATGGTTCTTTTCTTTTTCGACCAAGTGTTGCTGGAACGCTTACGACTATCTTAGATGTAGACAAAAACGGTATAACCGTAACAGGCGCAGCTGACATCTCAGGCGACCTTACTCTATCCGCTGGCGGTGACGGGGCTTTAACATTTGGCGCGGCAAGCTCAATCAAAGTAATTGACAACTCTGCTACAGCATTAGTTATTGAAGAAGCTAACACTGCATATATGACGTTCAACACTGCTAATAGCGGTGGAGAAAAAATAGAGTTTGGCAAACCCATCCACGGAACATTAACAGGTGATGTAACAGGTAATGTAACAGGTAATGTATCAGGCACTGCTTTAACTGTCACACAGGCCGCGCAAACAGCCATTACAAGCGTTGGTTCATTAACGGGTCTTACAATGGCGGCGACCAGCGCTAGTGTTGGTGGTAAGATTTTATTTAAAGAGGGGACTGATAACGGCACAAATTCTGTTACATTACAAGGGCCAGCTTCAACAGCAGACGTTACCGTCACCCTCCCTACATCAGCAGGAACACTAGCTCTTACTTCTGACATCGGATTTGTTGCACCAACTACTGTAGTAGGTTCAGCCGCTATTAGCGATATGACTTCTAATATAAGCAAGAAGTATGTGCATACTGGTGGCGCTGTTACTTTGAAATTTCCTAATGTCACAGCATCAAGCAATCTAGGCAATACTTGGGTTGTTGTAAATGCAGGAACAGATACGCTAACCTTTGACAGAGTAAGCGCAAGTCAATTCAAAAAGCTAAACGGCTCTACGGTTGCAAGTTTAGCCAATACAGTTACCTTATCAGAGGGCGGTGTTGCCGAGCTAACGGTTACTGCTGACAATCAAATCATTATATTTGGTTCTGGTGTGATATGAGTTCTGGTGCTGTTGCAGATTCAGGCTTAATTAGCAGGGTTAGCTTCACTTGTGACTACGGTGCTTTCTCGTATTCGCAATCTGTGGGATTTGATTTACGAAGTTTGTATGGAACTGATGATGATATAGATACCATATCAAGTGCATTTAAAACAGCTAACGGTTCTTTAGTTAATGTTACTCAGCAATACTTGATAAATGGTTCAGCTATTTTTGACCATAGGCTTGCTGGATTTCCAAGCGGTGTAACTCATAATCTTGAAGTTAACTTCTTTTTTGTTGGTCATGTTGCCACTGCTTATACTAATGAGGCTGAAATTAAAACAAATTATTTTAATTCAATGAAACTAATTAATCACACGCAAAGCGC
>MDTC01166766.1_pt1 | contig 32404 bp, 22 predicted proteins | sample 811181 | NCBI WGS metagenome assembly MDTC01 (sample SAMN05326644, study PRJNA326480) | marine metagenome | isolation source: seawater | place: Pacific Ocean: North | collected 2011
CCTGAAATCTTTTCGTTCATCGGCATGATTGCTCTGAACTACCTTTGGTATCGAGTAAGACTGTCTCCTAGCAAGGCTTCTAAGTTACCCTACTTCTTCCCCCTGATCATGCTTATCTGGGCGAACAGCCACGGGGGTGTCATATTTGGAGCCATTTTCGTTTCATTAATGTGGCTCGGAGAGGTGATGAATTCTCTCTTCAGCCGAAGTCAAAGGCTTCCCATTGGCACCCGCCGACACCTTTTTATTGGCTCGATTCTTTCAGCGGCAGCCCTATTCATCACTCCATACGGCGCTGATTATCCTAGGCAACTAGGCGAAACCTTACTGGGATCAAGCGTAGAGGAACTGAAGACAATTTCAGATTACCAAACCGCGTTTTCGAGTCAGGGCAAACTACTGCACCTGCCTGAATTCTTTTTCCTTGGGGCCTCTTTTCTCGCCATACTCTTAATCTCGGTTTTCAGGCGTCAGTCGATCAATTGGGTCTTTGTGCTCACTAACTTATTCTTCGGCTTTCTCTATTGCTACATGCTTCGCACCACATACTTCTGGGGCGTCACTTTGGCGTTCACGAGCGTCTACACACTTTCCTTCGCCTCCGCATCGCTAAGGTCACCCACCGGAAAACTGAAGCTGAGCTATCTCGCCGCTCCATTACTGATTAGTGCTTTCGTCTCGATCACAATCCTCCGCGAGAAAACGAGTCAACCTGTTCTCAACCGCTGGTTCGGCTACGGGATGTCGATGACCAATCCGGTCGAAGAGGCCCACTACATTCGTGACAATCTTTCCGGGTTCAAGCTTGGTAATGACTACGACTCGGGAGCCTACCTGTTATGGACGCTCTACCCCGATCAAAAACACATGATCGATCCCAGATATTTCCCGTTCAAGACTTGGTATGCAGAATACTACAACGCCCTTAAGGGCAACGGGACACAGCAGTTTGTAAGCAAAATGAACTGCGATGTTTGGTGCATTGGTTTCCTGCACCGCGAAGCTGTCGACTGGTTCCAAAAGTCGACCGATTGGAAACCTCTCTTTTATGGAGCACGGGCTGTCGTTTTTGGGAGAAAAGATCTCGACTTCGAAAATACCGGTTCTCTCGGTGGCGAGGAAATAGAAAACATCCGCATCTCCGGGAGGGCGCTCCACGTCCTCACGTTCGCGATCAATATCAATGACTGGGAAAATGCGAACCGGATCTATCGCGGGGCGAAAAACAACTTTCCTGAGGAGAGAGCCGTTCGCGATTCCAAGCGGGTTCTCGAAGGCCTTTACGCCTACAACAGTCGCGATTTTGAATCTGCCGCGTCTTATCTCAATATTCAAGAAGAAGGAGCTTTCTTTAGGAGTAACGGAATACTCCTGAAAACCTACCTGCAACTCACCGTGCAGAAATGGAACGAGAAATCAGATACTGAAGCTTTTACCTATGCCCAGGCAGCCCTCTTGACAGGAAACAAAGATATTCTCGCCCACTACAACTATGGGGTGTTAGGAGGCTACCTATCATCGTCAGGGCTAAAGCCCCAAGTAGCCCCCAACCTTCCCTCGTGGGAAGAATCCTTAGGATTCTTTCTCGAGAACTACCAGAAGGTAGGCGGAATTCCCTCTCAAACCGCAGACATCGCCCGTTCAATGTTAGGTGATGGCATTAAGGTAGCTCCGTCATTAATGAATCCTTCTCTGCCCCCCGAAGATAAAGTTGAGACTTTCAAGCAACTCCTTATTGAACTTCGCGAGGAATAGTAATCCTTCGAATTATGTCAGAGCCATCCCCCGATATTCATTCGCCATCGAACAGTGATCCGATGCTCTATGGCGTTTTGGGAGATGATCAAACCACATCTCTAGAGAAGCTTGAAAAATACACTGGGATCGTTGAGTGGAGCTACCTCAAACCACACTACAAAAACGAAGCACTTATCTTCGTAGATCTGTCGCTTTCAATCACCGAAGTCGGCGAAGCCCTCTCCAATGACGATACCGATAAGGTTTCGCTCTGGCGCTCAGCGGGCGATATCATCACTCCCTCTGCACCTCACGCTTCTTATTGGGAAGAGAGCCAGACAAAGTTCAAAGCTCTTGTCGTCTCACCGTTTGTTTTGATTCAGCCGATTCAATCCAAATGATTCGTTAGTTCGCAAGCCGTCCTATTGATTTATCGGATACCCGGCCGCACTCCAACCGTTACTCCCTGCTGCAAAGTGATAAAGTTCAGTAAAAGGCAATGACTCGAAAAGTGATTGAGCCTGCCCACTACGGCCACCGCTGCGGCAATGAAAGACCGTGGGAACACCAGCATTAAGCGTGGCAATCGCTTCAGCAAAACCTTCTCTCTGGAAGTCGATATTGACCGCTCCTTTGATGTGGCCCCCAGCAAACTCTGCTGGCGTTCGAATATCAATAACCACTAGTTCGGGTTTTTCCTTCAGTAAGTGAGCCAATTCCCTCGGTTCTACCATTACCGCCTCAGTCTCGGCCGCCGGCACCACCTCAACAGAACTATTATTTCCTTGTTTCTTTTCACAGCCAATGACTCCGAAAATTGCAACTATAACGATAGCCCAGTATCTCATAATGAGAATCTGCCAATCTTATCGCTTCTTAGCAATCCGAATCACACGCTGGAAAAAACGCTTCCTCAGCAAAGACTTATCAGCAAGTGAGGCGAAGGCGTCTTCTTTGGCACGCATTAAGCATTCCAAACCGGCGACCGGGGCGAAGATGCAGAGAATGAAAATTAGCAATCGTCGAAGCGTGTCGAGTAGCCAAGATTAAAACCCACCCACCGTTTCAAAAGTAAACCCTTTCAGGTATCGGGTTTCAGGCAAAGTCGCAATGACGGGATGATCCCTCCTCTGAGTATGACTCTTGATCACTCGAAGGGTTCGCTTTGCGTCGACCGAAGCGTCACAAATCACATCGAAAAATTCCTTTTCACTTACATGGTGACTGCAACAATAAGTGGATAGAACGCCTTTCTGATTGAGCAATTTCAACGCTCTGAGGTGGATTTCCTTGTATCCCCTCATCGCCCCAGTAACTCCTTTTCGATTTTTTGTGAATGAAGGCGGATCCAGAACGATCAGATCGAATTTTTTCTCCGCCATTTCGGCCTCTTTCAGGAAATCAAAAACATTGGCTTCGACAGCCTCGACCGACAGTCCATTCCTTGCCGCGTTGGCATGGGTTGCTTCGACGGCTCCTGCACTGATATCGACTGCGACCACAGACTTAGCCCCTCCTTTGGCAGCATGAAGTGCAAAGCCCCCCTGATTGCAAAAGCAATCCAATACCGTTCTGTCTTTTGACAACTGGCCCACTGCCGCATAGCTGTCGAGTTGGTCCAGATAGATACCAGTCTTCTGACCCTCCAATAGATCAATCTTCTGGCAGATTCCATTTACCACGATCTCGAAAGGGCCGCTCCAAGTTCCCAAGAGAACCCCGGTCTCGACCGCAAGCCCCTCAGCCTTCCGAACCGCAGAATCGTTGCGCTCGATAACGACGATTTCGCCGAAGACTGCTGTCAATGCCTCTACAAGAAGAGCTTTCCGCTGATCCATAGCCAGCGTCAAGGTTTGCAGAACGAAGTGATCCCCATATCGATCAATCACCACTCCAGGCATTCCGTCCGCTTCGCTCCAGACAAGGCGGTAAATGAGTTCTTCGAATCCCATCCCTTCGCGCAACTGCAGTGCACGCTCCAAACGACGTTGAAAAAAGGAAGCATCGAGTTCCTGCTTTCGCCTCGAGATGCGACGAGCCACAATCTGCGAAGATGGATTGTAGATAGCAGTCCCGAGCGGGCGATCTTTGAAATCTTTCAACGAAACCACATCCCCCGGTTGGGGGTCGCCGAAGGCTTTCTGCACCTCACTGGCATAAACCCAGTCGTGGCCATGAAAAATACGGGATCTGGGCTTGATAACGAGACCGGGCATAGCGCGATTGTCGCTCAACTTGTCAGTCACGTCAAAGCCTCGCCCTGAGTGCCCGACCGATAAAAAATCTAACGCGAAATGACCATTTTGTTGTGCTGACATCCGAAATAGCCATCAATTCGGGCAAATCGCATACCATGAACCTTTTCAGCGCGCGGCGAAATTGATTTGGTAATGTTAAGCATCGCCTTCAAACGCCTCTGGATGACGGCCTGCCTCAGTACATGGGGGACCATCTCCAAACCTTTGGAACAGAGGCGCTCTGCGAGGGCGGTGCCCTAGATCTGGCCTAACGATTTAGCCACCAGTAGCCCGCATTGAGGTAAGTGGCATAGCCAACCCAGATGGCGTAGGGAATCAGCAGGCGGCCCGCCAACTTATCGGCGCTGCGTATCTTGATGATAGCGTAAGGCAGCAGGAGCAGCAGCGCCGAAATAATGATCAAAGCGACTCCCATCCAATGGAGCCCGAAAAATACAGGCGACCAAGCTAGGTTTAAAATCAGCTGACCCAGGAATAAGCCCAACGCCCACTTCTTTTGGACTCCCGGCTCTACCCGGTGCCAGATAAGAGCCAGCGAAATGCCCATCATCGAATAGAGCGCGGTCCAAACGGGCCCAAAGACTGCATTCGGAGGTACGCCTGGGGGTTTCTCGAGAGTCGAGTACCACCCCTTGATCGCCGGCGTCGTCACCACGGCTCCGAGACCACCCAGAAGGACGATCAACGGCACGCAGATCAAAATCTTTACCCAAAATTTCATGCTAAAAGCTAAAAATGGCGAGAACATATCCGCGATACGTTCCTCGGCGTTTTCGATGACTGAGAAGGATACGCCCGATGCCGATGCCGATGCCGATGCCTGTAGAACCTTTTGACGCTGCTCCTCGCTTATGCCAAGGACTCTGAGCCGATTCGAATCAGCGGCTCTAAGTGTTTCGACGAGTGTATCATTTCCTCTGGGAAGTATTCTTCGACCTCCTCCAGTAGCCCCGCTACTACGGGAAGCGTCAGTTCGTTCTTCTCCGTATCGAACATCCCCGCCAGAAGTTTCTTCTGCGTCGGCCCCAATTTTTCCAATCTCTCCTTGGGCCACGCCTTCGCGACTATCTCTGACAATTGTTGCTTCTGTTCCGATTCCGTCATGGGACATAAATGCCACGGGTGGAGTCTTTGTCTAGACTCATTCCACCCTTGTGTTTGTCATACCTGCGTCCGTGCCTGGTACTACTCCGCTTAGCATCGGCGACTCATTCTTTTAACTTTTCGGGTGAAGGTTCGTCAGGCTCCGATACAGTTTCATCTGATGACTCTCACCGAGTTAGGATGGAATGACGCCTTTGAGCGGGAGTTCGCCCCTTTTGCCAAAAAGGGGTGGAAACCGGCGCGCCTCATTCGTGACAACAAGATCACCTACGGTGCCCTGCTTGAAGGCGGTGAGGAATACGAGGTGATCATGAGCGGCAAAGTGTATCACGAAGCCGAATGCGACGCAGAGTTGCCCGCAGTCGGCGACTGGGTCGCGCTTGAAATCGGCACGGGCGATCTTGATACCGTCATCCGTTCGCGACTTTCCAGACAAACCTGCTTTTCACGCAAAACACCTGGAAAAAGCTCCGAAGAACAGGTCATAGCATCTAATGTCGATATCGTCTGCGTTGTCACCGATGCCGATACGGATTTCAATATTCGTCGAATGGAACGCTACTTCACGCTGATCGGCAGGAGTCGGGCACAAGCGGTTGTCATGGTCAACAAGTCGGATTTATTTCCCTCCGAGCAGAACGAAAAAGCGGCTACCGCCATTCGTGAAATTGCTCCTGAGGCGGAAGTCCTCATTACCAGTGCGGCAGATGGCCAAAATGTCTCTGCGATTGAATCCCATCTAAAAACGGGAGTCTCTATCACCTTCGTTGGATCGAGCGGGGTCGGAAAGTCGTCGCTTATCAACGCTCTGCTCGGAGAAGAATGGCAGGACAAGGGCGAGGTTAACGAAGTCACCGGAAAGGGACGCCATACAACCACCGCACGAGAGCTTATTGTCCTTGATCAGGGTGGCATCCTCATCGACAACCCCGGGATTCGCGAAGTTCAAATGTGGACGGACGAAACCACACTCCGCGAGCGTTTCGCCGACATCGAAAAGCTCGCTGCTCAATGCCAGTTTCATGACTGCAAACACGGCTCTGACAAAGGTTGTGCCATCCGTGCGGCGGTTGAAAACGGAGAACTTTCCTGCGACCGCTATGAGGGCTACCTAAAGCTCGAAGAAGAAATCGAGCACCTCAAGAAGCGTCTCAAGAAACGGAGGATGACGGTGGAACGCCGCAACAAACGCGATCACCGAATCAAAGCTCGCAATCTGGCTGACCGTATCGACCACGAGCGAGAACTGAAGCCCAAAGTTGATGAGTTTTTTACCCATGAAGATTAGTTCCGCACGCTTTGCCACTAGCGCCGCTGACTACCGCGACAGCCCTCAGACCGAGATGCCGGAGTTTGCTTTCATCGGACGCTCCAATGTGGGCAAGTCGTCGCTGCTTAATATGCTGTGCAACAAAAAGGCACTCGCCCGGGTTTCACAGAAGCCCGGCCACACGCGGCTCATCAATTTTTTTGTCGTCAATGAGAGCTGGTGCCTCGTCGATCTGCCAGGCTATGGCTACGCCAAGGCTCCCAAAGCGGAAAGAAACCGGTTCAATGATTTCGTGGCTGACTACCTCGAACACCGCGATAATCTGACACACGTCTTCGTGCTCATCGATTGCCGACACGAGCCCCAAAAGATCGATGTCGACTTTGTGACGTGGCTGGTCGAGTGCGAAATCCCCTTCTCTCTTGTCTTCACCAAGTCTGACAAGAATAAACCGGGCCGAATCAAGACCAACCGCGACCTGTTCCTCGAGGCGCTCACCGAATATGTCGATGGAGAGCCTCCCTCTTTCATCACATCATCGAAGAACAATGACGGACGCCCTGAACTCCTTCGTGCTATCGGAACAATGATAGATTAGGTTGTCGGCTACTTCAGCCGCGCTTTTATTTCGGGAGCAAACGTGTGGAGCCGTAACGCCCAGTCTTCCTCTAACCATTTTTCGCGAGCCACCGCTTCCGGACATTGCCCGCATTCACAGATGCCCTCCTCCTTCCAGATTACGGCAGCCTTTTCTTGATATCGCTCAAGTTTTTGGAGGTCCTTGATTGGAGCGGATCCTAACATTCGAGTCAGTCGCAGTTCCAAACCCTGCCAGTGGACCAACTTTCCCACCAAACTTCCGGTCAACAGCCACCCCGGAGCGAGAAGGCTGTTGAAGTGTTCCCGAGCATCCGCCAAAGACTCTTCATATCCAGGTTCAGAATTCTCCAGTAACCCGTTGATCGTTTCAACGACCCTGAGAATCCTTCTGACCGTTCCACAGAGATTCGACAAGCGCTCAAAGAGTTGAGCTTCGGTCCGCCTTTGTGCTTCGTTCCATTCGTGTACTTCCAGCGGCTCACCGATGAGATCATTAAGGGCCCGCCTCAAGAGATCCTCTTTATTGCGAGACGGATCAGGACCGATATTTGAGAGCAGCCAGCTTTCACCTGAAGCGAGATACTGGAGATCTGAACTCTTGGACTTAGGGGAAGGGTTCGGAGCCGTCTTTCGCGATGGCGCCTTACTCGTTTCGCCAAATGCCGCAGCAAGCGAGCCAAATCCGCTTGATGGCGCCACCTGAGGTTTGGGCTGGCTCGGCTGATGAACCGGCGACGCTTCCTTTCCACCAAAAATGACGCTCTCCAATCCATTCACCAGTGTTTCTTTTTCTAAACGAAACAACTTCGCTGCTCCCAGCCGATGCTGAAAACCCGCACAGACAGCACTGGGCCAAAGCTTCATCGCCACGGCCCCCGATCCGTCGTCAAACAGGCGAGGAAATCCCTTTGTATGGCGATCGAGTTCCACCTCTGACGGAAGATCACCAAAATTCCATGCTCTGATGCCATCGCGTTCAAACCTGCCTTGCGAGACCTTCTTAAAGCGATCCCTCAGCTGCCCCGAGAGGCGCTCCTGCAATTCAGAGAGATCGCGCCCCGCTGCGATCACTTTTTCCTGATCGTCGACAATCGCATACCGCATCTGCAGGTAACTGGGCAGGCGCTTAAGGTCGAAAGCTTCCACCGTAATCTCGACCCTGTAGTTTTCCCTGAAGAAATCTACGAGCGCTTCCAAGAGACCACAGTGAGGCTCGTAGCCCTCCCACGACCCCACAAAACCCTCCAAGACTTCGCGATTGGCAGGCAACAGTGTGCGCGTCTCTTTCCGCAGGCAGCGCAACAGCGAGGCCACCTTTTCATCGAGCCAACCAGTGACAAGCCACTCTCCAAACCACGCCGGTAAATGGGGCAGCTCTACTAACGGAACTTCAAGCGTCATCCCGTCAGCTTCTTCCGAGGGATTGTGGAGATAGTATAGACTTAACTCCGTTGCACCATCGACAGAGAGAATGGAGTCAGGGTAGTGCTCAACGCGTAGCGGCTCCACTTGTGGGAGCAGGCAATCGTCTAGGGTAAAATCGATGACCCCGGGATTCTCGCCAGCCACCCACTGCGCAAAGTCTTTTTGGGTGCAAATCGCTTCGGGAAGCCGCTCTTCGTAAAACGACACGATTGCTTCCGGATGAACCAATCCTCCATGCCGACGCATCTTGTGTTCAAGCCTTTCCGCCGCCGCGATGGTTTCTCGATTGCGGGCCAAAGCTGGGATCGGCGCCCGTGTGTTGCCATTAACGAGGGCTTCTAACAAGAATACCTCACGAGCCACCTTTCGATCAATTCGCCCGTAGTGGACCGGTCGTTTATCAACCACCGGAAGTCCAAACGCGATGACCCGTTCCTGCCCGTAAACGGCACCTTGGTCTGGATCCCACTGAGGATTGCTATATCTGTAGCGACAAAGATGCGGTGCTACCTGCTCCACCCAGCCCGGGTCAAATATCGCCGCGTTCCGCGCATAAAGTTTGGCTGTCTCCACTATCTCGAACGCCATCGTCCATGACGGAGAGGTCTTGAATACCCCAGAGCCGGGAAAAAGATAAAACTCTGAGTTCCTCGCACCCTTGTAACCTGGCTTTTGGCCATTCTTTATCCCGATTTGGGAGGGAATCGCCGCAAGAACGGCTCGATGCAACGCCTCAGAATAAGTGTCCTCAGGATCGGCTAATACCCTCTTCGCCGCGGGCAGTCTCCATTTCATTTCACGAAGACAGTCCCGCAACTCCCGATGCAGATTCATCCATTCTTGGACTCGTCGAAAGTTGAGAAAGTTCTTTTGACAAAAGCGCCTCAACTCGTTGTTCGACTTTTTGCGAGCTTCATGTATCGCAAACCACCACCTTAACCAGCTCGTAAAATCAGACCGCTTATCCTTGAACTGCCCGTGAGCACTGTCAGCAGCTTCTTGCTTCTCCTTGGGGCGCTCCTTGGGATCCTGTACCGTCAGCGCACTTGCCACAATAAGGCCTTCTTCAAGGCAATTCTCTTCCTTGGCAGCAACAAGGATACGCCCCACCCGTGGGTCCACGGGAAGCCGGGCAAGTGACTGTCCCGTTTTGGTAAGTTGAAATTGACTTCCATGCTTTTGGATCGCCCCGATTTCATCCAGCACCCGGTATGCCTGAGCGACTCGCTTCGGCTGCGGCGGATCGACAAAAGGAAACTCCAACGGATCTCCGAGGCCAAGATGCTCCATCTGCAGCACCACCCCAGTAAGGTTGGATCGTAGAATCTCCGGATCCGTAAATTCTTCTCGTTCATTGAAATCCTCCTCCGAGTATAACCTGACGCAAACGCCTTCACTGATTCGTCCGCAGCGCCCCCGACGCTGCCGAGCACTGGCCTTTGAAATTGGTTCGATCTGGAGCCGCTGAATGCCGGAACCCGAATCATGACGACTGACGCGTGCGATTCCGGAATCGACCACAAAGCGGATACCGGGAATGGTTAGTGACGTCTCAGCCACATTGGTTGCCAGAATGAGGCGCCGTCTCATCTCCATGGGCTGGAACACGGCCTGCTGCTCCTTGCCTGCCTGCCTTGCAAAAAGAGGCAGAACCAGCGTGTCAGCATACTTTCGTCCCTCAAGGAGGTCGGCGGCGTCGCGGATCTCCCGCTCCCCAGGAAGAAAGACGAGCGTATCTCCAAGCCGATCTCGTTGCCCCAGTTCCTCCACCGCTCGCGCCACCTGCTCCGACAGTCGTTCTCGATCATGCAACGGGTTCTGGTATTCGTCTTCAACGGGAAAGGTCCGGCCTTCCACCTCGATCACTGGAGCATCTCCAAAGAACTTAGAAAACGATCCGGCATCCAGAGTCGCCGATGAAATGACGATCTTGAGATCTTTTCGCCTCTTCAAGGTTCGGTACAGATAGCCGAGAATGAAGTCAATGTTGAGCGACCGCTCGTGCGCCTCGTCAATAATCAGGGTATCATACTGCCGTAAATCGCGATCATGCCTGCTCTCGGCTAGAAGAACCCCGTCGGTCATAAATTTCACGGCAGTGCTGTTACGCTCAGTACGATCCTCAAAGCGAATCTGGTATCCCACCTCTTTTCCCAGCGGCACTTCCAATTCCTCCGCCACTCGGCGAGCTACAGATGTCGCCGCAATTCTTCTCGGCTGGGTGCAGCCGATCCGCTTCCCGTTAACACCACGCCCCATCTCCAGGGCAATTTTGGGCAACTGGGTCGTTTTTCCCGAACCCGTATCACCGCACACGATCACGACCTGATGCTTTGTCAGAGCTTCACGAATATCATCTCGCCGGCGCGAAACCGGCAAAGCATCTGGAAATGAGATTTTCACGGACAATTCAGCTCCCACAGCCATGCCATCGGGAGAATTGAGTTTCAAATTCGTTTACGATGCCGCCTTCGAATCGTATAACTGTCTCGATACCATGCTCAACGTCGAGAAAATCAAATACACCATCTGGGCTGCGGACTCGGAACGAGCTGCCAACTTCTACCAATCTGTCTTTGGAGCAACCCTCGTTCGCCAGAATCCACACATTACCGAACTCGATATCGCTGGCGGACTTATCGCGATTCATGGTGGCGGTGAAAGCAAGAAAACGTGGACAGGAATAACACTTCAGGTCGCTGATGTGGTGGAGGGAGCTGCCGCCGTTCGCGCTGCCGGTGGCCAGTGTCCCCGCGAACCAGAGCCAGAAGATGGGAAGCCTCCGCACCTTGCCATGTGCGTTGATACTGAGGGTAACGAGATCATGCTCACACGTGATCGCGGGCGCTGATTTAACCCGACTAATTCTACACAACCATTTCGCACTCTGACGGTTTAAAAGACATGCCGATCTTCGCCGCCGTAATTTTCCTGAGCGCATTTCTTCTTTTCCAGGTTCAACCAGTTATCGCCCGCTACATTCTTCCTTGGTATGGCGGCAGCCCCGCCGTCTGGACGACCTGCCTTCTCTTCTTTCAGTGTGGCCTGCTCGGTGGCTATGCCTATGCCCACGGTCTCGTCACTCTTCTTCGTGAGAAGCGTGCGCTTCAAGTAGGGATCCACCTTGGGCTTCTGGCTCTCTCTCTCTATTTTATACCGATCACGCCGGATGACGCCCTTCGCCCCGATAGCGTCAGCGAGAACCCAGTTGGTGGTATCCTGAAACTACTCTCTCTTACTGTGGGTTTCCCCTACCTACTCCTATCCGCTTCGGGGCCTCTGCTTCAGCATTGGTTCGCTGAGATTTATCCTGGGAAGTCCCCCTATCGCCTCTACGCAATTTCCAACGTCGGCTCCATATTGGGTCTGCTCACCTACCCCTTCGTATTTGAACCGCTCATGGGCGTAACGCACCAAACCATGCTTTGGTCTGTCGCGTTCGCTGTCTACGGCATTGGTGCTATCGCTTGTGGAATCACTTTTTTTAAAAAAGCTAAGACGACCACTCCATCCGAAATTCCTGCCGATCAGGGCGAGGAACGTCCCTTTCGAATACTCGACTGTATCCTCTGGATCGCCTTTGCTGCCTGCGGTTCCATGCTGCTGTTATCGCTAACGAATCAAATGTGCCAGGACGTCGCTGTGGTTCCGTTTCTCTGGGTCTTACCGCTCGCACTTTATTTACTGACCTTTGTCATCACCTTCGATCACTCTCGCTGGTATAAGCGGTGGGCAGCTATTCCACTGACGATTGCTGCGGTTGGCGCAGTGGTCTACCTAATCAAACAGCAATTCGCATGGGAAGAAATGCACATCGGCTGGCAGATCACCATCTATATGGGTGCGATCTTCTTTGGCTGTCTCGTCTGCCACGGCGAAGTCGTGCGGATCAAGCCTCCGGCGCGGAACCTGACAGCATTCTACCTCGCAATTTCACTAGGTGGAGCCCTTGGAGGTATCTTTGTCAGCCTTATTTCCCCACTCATCTTCGACGGCTACTGGGAATTACATTTATCACTCGTTTTTCTCGCCTTTCTAATTTCCTTCCAGTTGATCTACCAACTCAAGGAGAAGCGAACTTCGCGAATCTTCATAACCGGAAGCATCGGTTGGACAGGACTTATCGCCGCTCTGCTATGGGGACTGAACGCCCACATCAAGGAAACTAAACTAGGCTCAAGAGACTCCGCTCGCGGATTCTATGGAGTTCTTCGTGTTTATGACGTCGATCAATACAGCAGTGACTACTTCCGGGCTCTCTACCACGGACGCATTTCTCATGGTCGCCAATACATCGATGAAGAACTGAGCAAAATAGCACCCACCTACTATTCTGAAAGAAGTGGTGTCGGTGCCTTTTTCTCATCGTATTCATCGCGAGTTCAGCCTAAACCAATGCACGTTGGCGTGGTCGGTCTCGGCATCGGAACCATTTCCGCCTACATGCGTCCAGAGGACCGTATCCGTTTCTACGAGATTAATCCGCAGGTCGAAGATCTCGCGAGAGAGCACTTCTCTTATCTTTCAGATTGTCAAGGTGACGAAGCAGTTGTGCTCGGTGACGCAAGAATTTCCATGGAGAATGAATGGAGAGATGGCGGCTCTCAGGAATTCGACATTCTCTTGATCGACGCTTTCAGCGGTGATTCCATTCCCATTCACCTGCTAACGGTCGAAGCTCTTGAGCTCTACGACAAACATCTAAAAGAGAAAGGCGTTATCGCCGTTCACGTCAGTAATCTCCACCTTAATCTCAGCGATCTCGTTCACAATCTTGCTAACCAGACAGGTTGGAAGGCGACACGGGTTGAGTTTGACCCGAATTACGAGCAGCACATGCTCTACTATTCCGATTGGATCCTGCTGAGCAAAGACAATAGCTTCCATAACGCACTTGAGCAGGATGGTTACTCGTCTTACTGGTATGACGCACTGCCGAAGGATCTAATCTGGACAGACGACTACAGCAATTTGTTCGGTGTCATTGACTGGGAAGATTGACTTTCTTTTCTCCTTATTTTGCCTCGTAGGGCCACTGGGCTTTCGTCCAGAGACCGCCATCGACGTAGACGGTTTGGCCAGTGATAAACTCCGCTGAATCACTGGCAAGGTGAACCACCATATTCGCAATATCTTGCGGTTTCCCGATTCGCCCCGCCGGCGTCAACGGTGACCAAGTTCCTGCGTAGTCAGGAGATTCATCGCGTGTTCGTTCAATCTCGATCGCTCCTGGGGCAACGCAATTAACCCGAATTCCATACTGACCGAGCTCACAAGCACTCACCCGGGTCAGTTGTTCCAAACCACCCTTGGAAGCACAGTAATCAACAAGGTTGAGAAACGGTTGCTTATTCGCGCCTGATCCAATGTTGATGATTGCACCGCCCCTCCCCTGTTCCTTCATAACCCGTCCTGCAATTTGAGTGCATAGAAAACTCCCCTTCAAGTTCGTTCTGATGGTCTTGTCCCAATCTTCTTCGGATAGTTCAAGCACTGAAGCAAACGTCTGCCGCCCAGCATTACTCACCATGCAATCCAGACTCCCCAATTCTGCAGCAACGTCAGAAATCATCGCCTCGACTTCTGACTTCGCCCCCACATCCCCTTTTACAGTAAGACAACGGCAACCCTTCGACTCAATCACGGATTGAGTCTCCTCCGCACCGGCCTTATCCGAGTAGTAATTGACAGCGACATCCCAACCAGCATCAGCAAAACCGTAGGCTATTCCCCGGCCGACCCCTTTGCTGGATCCTGTGACTAACGCAACTTTTGTATTCATAGCAGCAACCCTTCCAATTCAGCAGGATGAAGCTCGGTGTCAAAACCATTTGTCTTTAGATTGCACCGAATCCAGCTTGCAATGGAGGTGTTATCGCTTAAAAAGCTACCTGTTTTGAAAAGAATTGCCACAACTCTAGCACTCTTTGCAGCCGTCTTACTCACGGACATTCAATGGAGCGCCATGCAGTCTGTGACGTGGGTTAAGATGGTCTCAGAGGGTGATCGTGCTGCGGGATTGGTTGAACGAATCATACAGACGATTTCGGCCAGCACTCCCTGCGATCACTGCGTAGCACTGGAGAACGAACGTACTTCTGAGGAAGAAAAAAACCTCAATTTGCTGACCAAGTTTCAAGTCTTAGCGCCCATCGGCAGCGACTCCCTTCGGTTTTCTCACCCAGGCGCCCCCCTTTTTCTCATCGAGGATTCCAATCTGACTCCGGCAAAGGTTACGCCGGAGGGCATTGATCACCCTCCACGGGCCTGACGGTCAAGGTCCCGCCACCTTTCTAGTGGCCACTCACTCAGATCCTCTCGGATCTTGAGCATCTTTCTGTTTTATGAATTTTGACGGAAAGATTCTGGGCTCAATCCAACCCAGTCTGATTTCCAATTCAACCAATTCAACCAATTCAACCAATTCAACCAATTCAACCAATGAAATCACTCCAATTTACTCTCGTCATCACCCTGTTTACCGCCCTTTTTGCCACTCTTCAGGCCGACTCCACCGTGCCAAAAGAAATTGTCAGCGAACCGCATGGTTCAACCATCCCATGGGACGCCAACCGCGTCGATAGTCACGCCCCCATCGGCGTCATGGGAGACCATACGCACCATACCGGTGAAATCATGTTGTCCCATCGCTTCATGTACATGGACATGCGCCCAAACTACGTTGGTAGCAACAAAGTATCCGCTAGCTCCCAGCTCAGTATGCAAGGTTCAGGTCCCTTCCAGATCATGCCGACGAACATGCAGACTCAGATGCATATGTTTGGCACCATGTATGCCCCAACTAACAGGCTAACCCTCATGGCGATGATCCCAGTGATTGACAAGCAAATGGATCACATCGTCGCCAACGGTACCACTTTCAGCACCGCCACAAACGGCATCGGAGACTTTAAGTTTGGCGGCCTTGTCGGCTTGTTCGAAAAGGGCAACACCCGCGCCCACCTCAACCTGATAATGAGCGCCCCAACCGGCTCTATTGAAGAGACCGGTTTTGTTCCGCCTGCCGCCGGAACAATTCGTCTCCCTTACCCAATGCAACTCGGTTCAGGAACTTGGGACTTCAAGCCCGGTATCACCTGGCTCGGACAAGGCGGGAATCTCTCATGGGGTGCTCAATTACGCAGCACCATCCGAATCAATGACAACGGAGCCGGATACAGCCTCGGCGACGAAGTCGGAGCCGACATTTGGGGTGCCTTTCGTCTCTCCGACGCCATTAGCACCTCACTTCGTCTCAGCGCCAATATCTGGGGAGATATTGAAGGGCGCGACCCTATGATTATGGGACCGGTTCCCACCTCTGATCCCAACAATCAGGCTGGGGAACGAATCGACGTTTTCGCCGGGTTGAACTACCATTGTCAAAACGGTTTTTTCAAAGGTCACCGACTCGCTATCGAAGCGGGAACACCGATCTATCAGGATCTCAATGGCCCCCGACTCGGAATGGACTGGATGGTCATTGTCGGCTGGCAGAAAGCTTTTTAAGGCGGTCCCCATATCACGAAACTCATCCCACCTCTAATTCCTAAGCGGGGGTAGGTCCGAGACCTAACCCTGTTTGCTTTTTCGGTCAGATAAATTCTTCAGCGGCACCGAAGAAGGGAATCGCGGCCAGCATGCCCTCGGACTATTCACCCACCGCAAAGTCAAAGATGATCTCGGGATTTGCCATCTCGATATCTTCAATCGAATCAGGAAGGATCCCGGAGCCACCCAGCATCACGACAGTAAGCTCGGCGAGGTCAGCAACAGGAGCGATATCGATTACCTGACGGCACTTAACCAGGCTGAACTGAACGAGGCTCGTAAGCTGTGAAACTTGCTTGATCTCTTTGAGATTCCGACACCCCGTCACATCGAGTTGCTCTAACCCTTCGCAGACTTCTATACCCGATAGGGTTTCCAATTTGGGACAATGGGTGAAACCAGCATACTGAGACACGGAAGAAGGAATACCCTTGATAGAACTAAAATTTAGACACGCTTCCAGATGAATTTCTTTTAGGCTGGATAATCCTGACAAAAACTCAATTGAAGTAATTGAGTCCTGCCCTCCCATCCGCAAAACTCTCAGGGCCGAAAGCTGTCCGATCTCGGAGAAATTCGGGACTTCAACGTTACGAATATCGAGAACTATCAAACTAGAAAGTCCGGAAACGCCTTCCAGACCAACCAGTGAACTGGCATTGCTGACATCAAGATCCGTCAACTGATCCAGTTGCTCCAAACCTGCTACCGATTGAACCCGAGAGGCCCCATCAAGGAACAACTGCTTTAGCAATGGCAGCGAGGAGACATCGAGGCTCGTCAGCTTGCGGCAGCGACTCAAATACAGATTCTCCAGAGCAGACAGCCCTCCCAGATCAAATTTCTCTAGAGAGATTGACCCGGTGAGATCAAGCGTGACGAGCGAAGGCAAGCTGCGTATCGGAGAAGCATCCTCCAACTTAGCCGCATCCATCACGATAAGTTCCGCGAGATTAGGATGACCGGACACTCCGTCAACAGACTCCAAATTGGGGCAGTCAATAACAACTAACGAAACAACTGAAGTGAGCCTCTCAAATCCATCGAGCGATTGAAGATTGGGAGCACCCGTTAAATCAATAACTGTTGGCTCCCCCACCCGTTTGACAAGAGAGGCGAACTCGACCAGATCAACGAGCGCTTCACCATCGCAGCCAATGAAAAACTCATTATCCCTTTTCACCACCTGCGCGTTGAACTGAGTTCTTAGTTCCTCCAGAGCGGCTTCGCGATCTGCTCGTTCCCACAACACCAAGACCACGACTGCAATGATCGTAGCCGCCGCGATTACCAGATAACGAGTCGCACTATTCATAACTGAGGGAAAAACTGCGCCGAGCAGCCACAAAGCATACCCCAGCCCAATGGATTCCGCCAAGGTAGATTCTGATGATACGCGGCTATGGTACTGGAATGCGATCGAGAATCGCACCAATGATTTCTTCACTCGAAATTTCCTCAGCCTCCGCCTCGTAGCTTAGAAGGATTCGATGCCGCAGAACATCGTGCGCAAGGTCCTTGACGTCCTGCGGTACGACATAACCTCGGCCTTGGAGAAAGGCGGCTGCCTTGGCCGCAAGAGTCAGATTAATCGTGCCTCGAGGTGAGGCGCCCGCCCGCACCAACGGCCCAAGTGCTGGGTCAACTTCGCCGGGTTGGCGGGTCGCGCGGATCAAGCTGACGATATAGTCCTTCACCCCATCATCGACATAGATGTAGTCCACTAGCTTGCGACTCGCGATGACCGTCTGCGGCTCCACGACCGCATTTGTCGTTGTTTTCGCTGATGAAGTGGCCATGCGATCGAGGATAGCCCGCTCCTCATCCAATGTTGGATAGTCGACGAGCACCTTGACGAGAAAGCGATCAAGCTGCGCTTCCGGGAGCTGGTAGGTACCTTCCTGATCGATCGGGTTCTGAGTTGCTAGGACGAGGAAGGGATCTGGCAGTTTGTAAGTGGTGTCTCCAATCGTCACCTGGCGCTCCTGCATGGCTTCAAGCAGTGCGCTCTGCACTTTGGCAGGGGCGCGGTTTATCTCGTCGGCCAGAATTAGGTTCGAGAAGACTGGCCCAAGTTTGGGAGAAAACTCGTTCTTCTGCGGGTTGAAGATCAAAGTCCCTAGTAAGTCGGCAGGTAACAGGTCAGGTGTGAATTGAATCCGCTGAAATTCAGCTGCCAACGACCCCGCCAGCGAATTTACTGTGAGCGTCTTCGCCAACCCGGGAACCCCTTCAAGGAGAACGTGACCGTTGGTAAGTAATCCAATGAGTAGGCGATCAACCAATTGATTCTGCCCCACGACTACCTTGCCCATTTCGGACTTTACGGCCCCCACCCAGGTTCCGTGGCGATTGATTTCTTCGGCGAGTTTATTGGTGTCGACAGTGTGCATCAGGCTAGGCGATAGGATGAAGCAGATTTGCTCCCGTGCAAGCCCCCAACTTACGCAAGCGACGGTTCTTCCCGCTCATTGTCACCAAAATCCTCGTTGTCTTCAGTAGCAAGACGCTTTTCAACAACAGGCTCAAGGCGCTTCTCCCAAATGTAACGCACAAATAGCACCTTCACTGAGGCTGTAAGTGGGACGGCGAGCAGTGCCCCTAGCAATCCACCGAGAAGCAGCGACCAGAACAGGACCGAAAAGATCACCGTCAGGGGGTGTAGCCCCACTGAATCGCCGACAATTCTCGGAGCCGTGACAAGTCCGTTGATCTGCTGAAGAATGACAAAAATAGCGAGCACAATGAGGGGATAAGCCCACACATTGGGCAGCCAATTCCAGGCGTTCACGCGAATCTCTGCTCTCCCGCCGTCATCCAACACTTCACTGACGACCTTCGCCCTAACCCGAGTCTCGCCGTCACTGTCAACAAATTCGACCTTGGCCACCTTTCCAACTTCGGGCGGATCATTACCGACTACAGTTCCAACTTCAGTGGCCCCAAAGTGGGCAATCGCGATAATGATTGCGGGAATCATGACGAGAAGATTCCCGATGTAGGGAATCAACCCAAGGATCGCAAGGAAAGCACCTATGAGAAGTGCATACGGCACTCCCAGCAGCGATAGAGCGATAGCAATTAAGGCACCATCGATAAGGCTGACCACCATCTGTCCACGGAAAAACGAAATCAGGTAGCCGTTGATTTCGGTCAGGGTTCCCACCACTTCGTCTTTAAAGTGTGAAGCGCGAAGCGGGACATAGTCAGCCCAAGTTTGGGAAATCTTACGGCCCTCTTTCAGGAAATAAAAGAGGTAGATCGGGACGAGGAGAAGCCCGAGGAGATAGCCAAAAAATCCAAACGCACCACTTAGGCGACTCCACAACCATTGGCCGATCTTTGAAGCCACCGCCGGCCCTTCGTTACCAATCCAATCGATCCCCTTGTCGTAATACTCCTTCGTGATACCGGCACTCACGTAGGGCTCGGCCGAACTGGCTCCTTTTTTCAGCAGACCAACGACGTCCTCCCGTATCTGATCGGAATTTTCGAGGACCTCACTCGCTTGCCCGAAGGCTGGGACAACCACCATCACCATCAACCCGGCAATCAACGTAAGAAAGCCAACAAAGACGACCATCATCGCTCGCCGATCCGGCCAGCCACGCTTCCGAAGCCAATCCACAATCGGCTGAAGCAGATAGGCAACAATTCCGGCCAAAGCCAGTGGTACGAGAACCGGCTGCAGATATCCGAGGACCATGCCAATAAGCAAAATGAAGCCCAAAACAACGGCGCCGATAACGACGATAGAAGAAGCCGTGATCGCGCTCCAAAGGGTCCGCCTTTGAAATCGAGACGGATACTCCATCTTCGGCTTTTTGGCAGTTTCAGTCTCAGTCGATTCCATCAATGAACTATTTCCCAATATTCTCTCACTGGCCTCACACAGGCAATTACAAAATACCTGACGGGATGTAATGCCACTTTTTACACGATTAAAGACTCTGTGAATAATCCTGTGAATAACTCGAAGTAATCCCGATTCAGATAGAGAACCTGTGAAAAACTCCCGCTGGTTGACCCAATCGATGAACTTTCATTGCCACAAGAGATACAATTATTGCTCAAAACGTAGACCTAATTTTCACTTAGCAACTAACACTACCCTATTCTACATAACCCATTGACCATCAACGTTTTAAATTTTCTTTTACGCGAATAAAGAGACTTTATAGTCATCCCAAGTCATTCAAAATTAAAGCATTAGGGCTTTTGTGTCTAGTTACATTGGCCCGATGAGAGACGCTTAAGATTGTTCACATTGAACGCCTCTAGTGTGAATAACTTGAAGAACAAGTCTGTGAATAACTCGTGAAAAACTGGTTAAAATAGAGGCCCCCACATTCATCTGGTTTTCAATCACTGCATTTCCGTGCTATGGATTGCGGCTCAGGGTCGGCAAGCTATCGACAGTTCTTGACCTTTTCTTTCCATCACGTTGCTTCCATGTTTGTTGACCATATAAAGATTTTTGCGAAGGCTGGAGACGGCGGCCACGGCTGCTCCAGCTTTCGTCGCGAAAAATTTGAGCCAAAAGGTGGTCCGGACGGCGGTGATGGCGGTCGGGGTGGCGATGTGATCCTTCAGGTCGATCATCACACAGATAACCTGAAAGCGTTCTTCTACCGCCCAAACCAGAAAGCCGAGCGCGGCATGCATGGGCAGGGTCAGCGAAAGACGGGTAAGTCTGGAAAGAATCTTGTCTTGAAGGTTCCACCAGGAACAATCGTCTACCGATCAGAGCCCCATCACCTCAAGAAGGAAAACGATGAATTCGAAGAACCCGACCTCTCTGCAGCTGATTGGGCGGGAGAGTTCATCGAAGATGAGGAAGGGCAAATGGTGGTCATGGATAGAACCATGCCTAAAGAGGAGGAGGAAACAGACGATAAGGATTCCGCTCGAACAGAGGAGGCCGAAGCTACCGAAAAAGTCGCCAACGAGCACGCCGAAGAGGAAGGCAGCAGCGAATTCTTTGTCGATGGCGAAGACGCCGAGGATTTCGAGCTTCCGGCAGAAGAATCACACCCCTACGGCGAATTGATAGCTGACCTCACTGAAATCGGTCAGACCTTCAATCTCTGCAGCGGAGGAATCGGCGGCAAGGGCAATTGGAACTTCCGAACCGATACCAACCAAGCTCCTATTGAGTTCACCATGGGCGAGAAAGGAGAGGAAGACTGGTTTTACCTCGAGCTTAGGCAGATCGCTGACGTCGGCCTCGTTGGTTTTCCTAATGCAGGCAAGTCGACCTTGCTCACTACACTTTCAAATGCCACGCCAAAAGTGGCAGCCTACCCGTTTACCACTCTGAAACCGATGGTTGGAGTGGTTGATTTTCCGGGTTTCTACCGTGCCACGGTTGCTGATATTCCGGGACTGATTGAAGGTGCCCATGCCAACGTCGGGCTGGGTCACGATTTCCTGCGCCACATCAGTCGATGCTCGATATTCTTATTTGTCGTCGACACCGCCGCAGTCGACCAGCGCGATCCCATCTCAGATATCCAAATTCTTCGCAAAGAGCTTTGTCTCTATGACGAAGAACTGGGTGAGCGCCCGTGGTTGATCGTCCCCAACAAGATCGATCTCGAAGAGTCGAGCCTTTACCTTGAAGCCCTTAAAACCCGATTCCCCAAGCAAGAGGTCTTTCCTATTTCTGCTGAGAACGGAGACGGTCTCGACGCATTAAAGAAGCGCCTCTGCGAGCTCGCAGGTAAGCGTCCCGTCTAAGCCAGCCAGAAGGGAATAAGGCGTTGCGTTCGTAGCAGCTTGCATTAATTTCATACTGGCATGGGAACGGAAGGCTACGGTTTCATCTCCACTATTATTATCGCAATCATTATTGGCTGAACACGCCTCGTGATTGCGAATCGGTCTAATCCACTCCTCTTAGCTGCTAAGAGACAACCGAATCGGGATCACCCCAATTCCGCGACTTGTTCCCCTCATTGAACCCGTTGATCCTCTGCCTTTACCCTTTTGAAATTCATCATGAGCGACCATCCCGAAGTGAAACTCTACGACACCACCCTGCGTGACGGTACTCAGGGCGAAGGTGTGAATTTCAGCTCCCTAGATAAAATTAGGATCGCCCAGGAACTCGATGACTTCGGGATGCATTACATTGAGGGTGGCTGGCCCGGTTCAAATCCAAAGGACGTCTCTTTTTTCGAAAAGGCCGCTGATCTCGATTGGAAAAACGCCAAAATCGCTGCCTTCGGAAGCACCCGCCGCAAAAACATCGCGGTAGAGGACGATCCACAGGTTCAGTTGCTCCTTGAGGCAAAAACACCAGCGATCACCTTCTTTGGCAAGAGCTGGCGCCTTCATGTCAACGAAGTTCTCAGCACTACCGAGGAGGAGAATCAGGCGATGATTCGCGATACAACGCGCTTTCTTAAAGAAAACGGGCGCGAAGTCATCTATGACGCTGAGCATTTCTTTGATGGCTACAAAGACTCTTCTGAACATGCGCTAGCTACACTTTTGGCGGCCAAAGAAGGAGGCGCTGACTGGGTCATTCTCTGCGACACGAACGGAGGCACCATGCCTCATGAAGTGGCCAAAATCACGGAAGTGGTGATGAAAGAGGTCGGAATACCGGTAGGGATTCACACTCACGATGATACTGGCGTCGCGGTCGCTAATGCACTCGCTTCCGTTCGCGCCGGCGCGACTCAAATACAGGGTACTGTCAACGGCTACGGAGAACGAGTGGGCAATTGTAATCTCACCACGGTCATCCCGAACCTGCAGCTCAAGATGGGTCGCCCTGTCATCGAAGATGTCGGGCAGCTGACTCACCTCGCCCATTTTGTTGATGATCTTGCCAATTGCGCTCACAATATTCGGGCACCCTACGTCGGCTCGACTGCTTTCGCCCACAAGGGTGGCATGCACGTTAACGCCGTTCAAAAAGTGGCTCACAGCTTTGAGCACATTGAACCCAAGACCGTCGGCAACCGCCAGCGGATTCTCGTTTCAGAACTCTCTGGGCAGTCCAATGTACTCATGAAAGCTGAGGAACTGGGCTTGCCGATCGACAAGGGTAGTCCTGAAGCCATTGCGATTCTTGAGGATCTGAAGAAAAAAGAAGAACAAGGCTATGAATTTGAGGCTGCTGAAGCATCCTTCGAGCTGCTCATTCGACATCACCTCGACACCTACAAGCCCTTCTTTGAGCTAAAGGAATACCACTGCACATTTCGCCGTGACGGTGAACAGGATTACCAAACTTGTTCCGCGACAGTTAAACTCGGCGTCAACGGCAGCGAAGAGTATCGGGTCGCTGAAGGAGACGGTCCCGTAAATGCTCTCGACGGTGCCCTCCGCAAAGCCCTGCGCCCCACCTATCCGGAGATCGATGAGATGGAGCTTGAAGACTATAAGGTTCGCATCATCGACAGCCATATGGGCACTGGCGCGAAGACACGTGTCCTCATCCTTAGCAGCGACGGACAGGGACAATGGGGAACAGTTGGTGTCAGCTACAACATCATCGAGGCTAGCTGGCGGGCTCTCGTCGACTCAGTGGAGTATTTTCTCGCCAAGAAGCGAAGCAACTGACTCTTCTGCCAACGCCTAATCAAGCCTGGCCCTACGCACACAGGCGACTGTTTTTCGTATCGGGGATCAGTGATTTGTGACAGAAACATATCTGTTACTAATTCTATTCATGTTATTTCCGAGAATTTTCCTGTTCCTGCTAGGCTTCACCGTAATTACCTCCGGCGCCGAGCGTCCAAATATCTTACTGATCTTTACCGATGATCAAGGCATCAATGATGTCGGATGTTACGGCTCCGAGATCCCGACTCCAAATATTGATCGAATTGGAGCCGAGGGCATCCAATTCAGGAATTTCTACTCCGCATCATCGATCTGCACTCCCTCAAGATTCGGGTTACTGACGGGGCGTAATCCAATTCGTTCTCAAGACCAGTTACTGAGCGCTCTCATGTTCATGAGTGACGAACACAAAGGATATAGCATTAAATCCCACGAAACCACCATTGCTGAAGTCCTCAGGGACAAGGGAGCCTATGATACAGCACTGATTGGAAAATGGCACCTCGGCCATGGCGATGAATCGATGCTTCCTCATCACCGCGGCTTCAACACTTTCATCGGACACACGGGCGGGTGCATCGACTTCTTCACCATGACCTATGGGATCATCCCTGACTGGTATCATCAGTCGGAAGTTGTCAGTGAGAACGGCTATGCGACCGAACTCATTACAGAGGAAGCGATCGCGTTCATCAGTAGACGCAATCATAAGAGGACAGAGCCGTTTTTCCTCTACCTAGCCTATAACGCCCCTCATTTCGGAAAAGGTTACAGCCCCTCTGATGAGGCTCCGGTAAACCTGATGCAACCGCAAGCAGCAGAACTCAAGCGGGTTGATTTTATAGAAGACAAGATTCGCCGCGAATTTGCCGCCATGACTGTGAGTCTCGATGACGGGATCGGGCGGGTCCTTGACTGCCTCGAAGAACATAAGCTTAAAGAAAATACACTGGTCATCTTCCTCACAGACCATGGCGGTGATCCAACCTACGGTGGCAGCAACCTTCCCTTGCGTGGCGACAAGGCGACGCTCTTTGAAGGAGGGTTGCGCGTTCCCTGCCTGATGCGCTGGCCGGCAGGCATCAAAGGAGGGCAGGAATCAAGCGCAGTTCTCACCTCTCTCGATCTGTTTCCAGGGTTTTGCCAACTGGCAGACATCACGCTACCCAACAACTGGCCACTAGACGGACTTAGTTTTATTCCCTACTTGAACGGGATGAGCGAAGCCACTGTGACACGCGAATTTCTCTGGCAAACCGGAAGCCACGCAGAACTCGGCCGAAAATCGTGGCTTGCTTATCGCGCTGGGGATATGAAATACCTCAACAGCCCACAAGACGGTGAGTTTCTCTTTAACTTAGCTAACGATCCAAACGAGAAAAAAAATCTTAAGGAACAGAAGCCGGAACTCTTTGAAAAGATGAAACAGGCTGCCCTCGACGGGGTGGCCGTCATGCGAGAGTCTGCTGTCGCTCCCTAGTTGCCGAACAGCTTTTCGAAGAAGGACTTTGTCTTTTCGGGGGTAGCCGCTGTTACATCGGCCTCGGCCTCGATGACTTCGACCAATTCTTCTGGCACTTCAGGGCGGACCGTCGAACCCACCATCATCTCCGGCACCTCGATTACATCCGTGAATACCTTATTCGGATTGCTCTTAAGGAAGGTATTAATCGGCACACGCATGAGACGGTTCTCGAATCTGAGACGACGGTGTGCTTCAATGAAAGTCCGGGGGCTATGGTAGGTGGTGTAGGTTTTTGGATAAAAGTCACGGTGCATCCCCACACGAAGATCCTTCCGAATCTCAAAGTGCAGATGAGCGGTATACATACGATAGGGTCCACGTCCCATGGTGCCCACCACCTGGCCACGGTAAACCTGCTGCCCCAATTGGACAGATCGCACCTTCAGGTGCCCATAGAGCGAGTCGACAAATTCGATCTGTCCAGATTTTCCTCGGTAGGCATGACGGATGATCACCACATTGCCCCACCCTGCCTTATAATCCTCTGAGAAAACGACTATCCCATTAGCGATAGAGTAGATTGGGTCACCCTCATCACTATTTCCTCCCCCGTCTCCGTTCCAGTCCTCTCCTAGGTGACCGTTTTGCGTGAACCCTCGGTAAACGTAATAACCGTCAGCGTCCGGTTTCCCGACGGGGTAATCAAAGCCATCCGCCAACCGGGCCGAAGTATAGGACTGCGCATGAACAATACCCGTGCCTCTCTCTACCAGCAGGCATGAGCAAGCGAAACAAACAAAAGCGAGAAGTCGCGACGATGTATTATTGGTAAACACGATCGTAAAAAGACACCAAATTGGTTTAACGCATTCTGAGACGGTTCAACACGGGGTAAATTAGGTAGCGATAAACTGAAAATACAGAAAAGCGCTGGCTCCGGCAATAAGGCAGTAGATGCCGAAATACTCAAATTTTCCTCTTCGGATCGAGGCTAAAACGGTGTAAATGGCAATTAGGCCCGATCCAAAAGCGACTCCCGCCCCGGCCATATAATTGGTCAAAAGGTCTTTTTCCCTAGGCAAATGGTCCAATTCAAGGAAGGCTGCGGCGGCAATTGCCGGAATTGCCATAAGGAAAGAAAATTCAGCGGCTGCCGAGGATTTGGCCCCCGCAAGCATACCAGAAACGATGCTCGACCCGGATCGCGAAACCCCGGGTAAAATAGCGAACGCTTGGCCGATTCCCATCATGAGAGCCGACTTAAAGCCCACATCACCCCTCTCTTTCTGTCGTTTGGTGATCAACCGCGGAAGAAAGAGAATCCCACCGGTGACCATGAGCAGCAGTCCCACAACCGAGGGACTCTCGTAAGTCCCCTCAAATACGCCTTTCAACGGAGAAAACCCCACGATGGCGGCAGGTATGCTCGCCAGAACGAGCAGGACTATCATTTTGCGCTCGCGGGCGAGTTCCTCACGAAACGGAGGCAGAATGCTTAACAGCATGTTCCAGAGAGTTCTCCAAAAATAGATTACCACGGAGAGGAGCGTCCCAAAATGGACCATCACCTCGAAGGTCACACCCTGATCTGATACCCCAAGCAGATTCTGGGACAATACTAGGTGCCCTGAGGAAGAAACCGGAAGGAACTCAGTCAGCCCTTGAATCAGCCCCAAGATCATGGCTTCAAGAAGACTCATGCGCATTTATAGTCCACAACGATGAATATACCAGAGATCATTCCTGCGGTTTTGATAGGCTATCAAAACACACTATTTGTGAGACTCTGCACTACCCCAGGCACTTGTAAAAATTCTTAACCATCATTGAGATTGTGCCACTTACGGCGAGGCGGAGCACTACGGGAAATTTCATGCTTTCGCGTGTTTATGGTCATTTCTAACTCCTTTATTCCTGCAAACTCTCACCAAAGACTCTCAAAATTGAAACTATTTCTCATTTATCACTTGTCATCATACTGAAACTGGCCACAATTATTAGATCCGGTGCCGCTATATACTGGAATTGTGGTTTTTATCTTCCTTACACAAGGATCTAGAGCAGCAACTTCCGGCACCAAACACGAAACTCGACTGAAGACTATGGCAGACGAAGAACCACCCGAACTCATGACTGTTAAGGAAACCGCAGCGTATCTGCGCATTCCTCTCCCAACAGTTTACTACCTTGTCCAGCGCGGCCAACTTCCAGCGATCCAAATAGGTGGCCGCTGGCGAATAAAGCGCAGCCTGCTGGACCGAGACATTCTCAAGACGGACGAAGGCGGTCAGCCCACAGTGCTCGTTGTCGACGACGACCCAGCCCTGCAGACCCTGTTCAAGCAGTTTCTCAAAAAAGCCGGCTTCGGACGAATTGTTGTTGGGACAGGTGCAGAGGCACTCAGCTATGCTGAAAAGCAGCGTTTCGATCTCGTGTTTCTCGACCTCAAACTTCCCGACATACCTGGAGATGAACTTTACGAAAAATTGAAAGACCTCAATCCAGACCTTCCGATCGTGATCATTACCGGCTACCCTGACAGTGAGATCCTGACCAAGATTCTCGCGAGCGGTCCTGTCACCGTGATCAAGAAGCCGATTGAATACGACCAACTCAATCGCACCGTGAAAATCCTCGGGCATAAAGGCACCGAGGCTGGTTGATTTTACGATTACCCAATTTGTTCAAACATTAAGATTTAAGAGAGACTCTTCCGAAAGGGAGAGTCTTTTTTATTAATAGATCAGCGCTCTCATTACAATGGGATGTCTCCGCCGCTTTCTTCTTTTAAAGGACTCGTTAGAGCCATTGGTATTACTCGCGCTCCAGTGGGCCCCTGTCAGATCTAGAAATAGCTGCTAAGGCGGCATCTTAAGAGACTTCGCGCGCGGCCGGCCAGAACCGAGCTGGCCAGAACCGAGCTGGCCACAAAAAAGCCGACCCTCACAGAGGCGTCGGCTTTTCAAAGATTTTCCTTAAAGAGAATTAACGGCCTCGCAGGCCAGCTTTGCCCCGAAAAACAAGGAATCCGTCCTGGTAAAACTTTGATCCTCGGTTGAACGGTTTAAGAGCTTTGCCATCGATAGTTTGAGGTGCCGCACCTGTGATTGCAGGTGAAGAACCTGCTTGAGACTCCACCACGGCAGCGGCAGTCGATGGGTCTTGCGCGGGGCGATTCACCGTTGCGCGGCCCTTTTGCTCAATCGCTTTTAGACGTGCCTCGACTTTCGCGGCGCGAATTTTCGTCTGGACCAAGCGACGATTCCTCAACCGCTCGATCCAGCCCACCTGATCCGGAGTTCTGAGGTCCGGCAAAGGAGCTAGAATGCTCGTGTCAAGATGATCAGTGCAGGCGCCATTAGTGGGACTGCCCACGATCATACCCGCCACTAGGACCGTTGCCGCAAAAAGCGTACCGCGGGAAAAGCTACGAATTAATTGTTCCATATCGTTTGATCAGAAATCGAATGTTTGAGATTTAAATCCTATATTACTAGTGCACTGGAATCCTTCGGACTAATCGATGATACCAACGGTTGCCTGAGGAACGCCAAAGACTCGCAGACTGGAGTAGCGATTTGTGTCAGGATGGTAAGTGTAAACAGTGACTCCGCCGAAGGAAGGCGAAGCGGCGCGCTTTCTTCGAAGCAACTCTTCTGCCTCTTCGCGCTCAATAACCTCCAAGCTGAAAGGATTATTACCAACCATAGCGTCGAGAGCGTCCTCAGCGAAAGTGTAGTAATAACGCTCGCTATCTTCGTAGATGACTTCCTCCAATCCGACGCCAACAATGTAGAGACTGCCGTAGGCATCGGTGTAGTAAACGTAGCGCTCACCATCCTGATCACGCTCTCCGGCAACGCCTAAGTTCAACAGGTTATTGAAGAAAAGCTGCTCAGTTGGAGTGAGAAAAGTCGGCGGTACTGGTGGCTCCGGGGGAATTGGTGGATTGGCGGGATCAAAGAAATACAAATTGTAAGCGCCAAAACTATTGGAGGGGTAGTCTCCCTGAGGAGTAAATAACCCGGTCGGCTCACCAAACGCGCCAGTAGCCATAACGAATTCAGTTCCTAGGTTTTCGTCGTTCCGTCCGCTACCGGGTGCCGGAGTGCGAGTGTAAGCAGACCCGTTGATAGAACTCCCTTCACTTATCTGATTCCCGTCTGCATTGGTGGTATAGATGCGCGTCTGACCCGAACCCAGACCGAGGAAAGAGGAAGTGATGCGGCCAACCGCTCTATTCCTGGGATCTCCCTCGGCGTCAGGATTTTCTGCAAGGGTGAGAACACCAGCCCCTGCTTCAGCAGTGGCTCGCCCAACTGCAATGAAGGTCTCCCCGTTCAAAGAACGTGTGATCCCATCAAGGTTGTTGGTCACTCCATCATTATTCGTGGGATCAGCGTGACCAATCGCCCCGCCGATGCTTGTGATATCTCGCCCGGCCTTCACGTAAATATCGCCATTCCAGATGCCCCCACTTTTACTTCGAGTCGCTAAGGCTGAGGCGTTACGCTCACGGCTATTCGTGTCACCGTGACCAATCTTGGCCCAGTTGCGAGCGGACGTATCGAGAGGTCCAATCAGCATAGAGCTGTTATCCTTTAGGAAGATGTCATTTCCAGCCGTGACATCAATGTCGCCCGTGAAATTTCCGTTGGTTGCTCCATTAACGCCATTGAGGCCACCGCCCTGTCCCATGCCACCATGTCCGATATGAGCGTAAGCGTCTCTCATAGCGGCATTTTCACCCGCCTTCGCGCCAGTGTAACCTCCAAAAGAAATATTGGCAGCGAGGCCCCGTTCGCCCACTAACAGACTGCTGCCGTCACCGAAACCACTCTCGACTCGGAGGTCATTGGAGGCAGCAACGGTAATATTGCCGGTGATATTAGCATCCCGACCCAAGGCACCGTGGCCAATCTGAGCCCACTGGAACTGCTGGTCGGCCGGGTTGGCCTCGATGTTATTACCAAAACCACCCATCAAACTGAGATTGCCTCCCGAAAGCACAGTCACCGATCCACTGAAAGGCACGGTCGCACTGGAGCCATTGATATTCACCCCGGCTTGAAACCCTCCATGACCGACCCTCGCCCAGTCGAACTCAGCGAGTCCACCCTGAATATCAACATCCCCACCTGCATTAACGAAAACATCACCGGTATAACCGGTCTCGTAATTGTGACCACCATGTCCAATCTGGGCCCAGTTCTGCTCTAGGTAGTCGACGCCAGTTGGGGCCGCATCCTTCGAAGAGATTTCACCGTTGCTCCCTTCCAAAGTGACCACATCAATTTGGGGGAGTTGACTACCTTCAACTTGCACAGTGCCTCCAGTCGTGATCGAAATGTCACCGACGGTCGTTGCGGTGCGATTAATCGTGCGACTTCCGTTTGCGTCGCCGAGACCGCCATGGCCCACGTGAGCCCAGTTCTGCTGCGCCCTTACGTTTGGATCACGAACCACGGTTGTATTGGCAGCAGAGAGAGTATTCTCATTTTGAGTCGTCTGGAAGAAAGCGAGATCCCCGATTTCCTGGACGGCAAATAGTTCAAAATTCCCTCCGGCCGTGATCGTAATGTCGGAGCTCGTGTTAGCAACGTTCCCGATACCGTTCTGGCCGCGGTTACCGTTATCAAGGAAACGCCTACTCCCGTTGTTGGTGCGAGTGTCTCCCACTCGGAAGAGCCCGGTAAGTAGGCCGCCGTGACCAATTTGGACAAAGTTCTGTGCCCCGGTCTGGGCGCCGTTGTAGTTATGAGCGTTGACATTGTATTCCTCATAGCCACCCAAACCAGCGTGCGCAATCACATCACCCTCCAGGGCACTTATCGTAACGTCTCCCCAGTGGTCACCCTTGGACTCGTAGCCACCATGCCCAATACGGGCCCAGTTCTGGTTGTTTGGAAACGTGGCGCGGACAGCGCCGTCGCGAGGTTTTGCCTTAACGATGACGCTTCCACCAGCATCCAAATCAATGTTGCCATGGTGTCCCCATTCGGTTTCCGCTACCACTGTATTATCAAGGCGGTAATCGGCAGTGCGGTTGTAGCCACCGTGGCCGATCATCGCGTAGGATCGGGCATCGCGGCTGCCAGCGTAGGCTTCGATATTTTCGCCAGCGGTGATTGAGATGTCACCCGAAAGAGTGGCATGGCCGTTATCGGGCGAAAGGACGCTTGAGTTCTGCGCGAAATTAGGTCGATTAGTCCTAACCTGGTTAGCCCCTCCATGCCCAACTTGACGGTAGGCCTCCTCACCTTCGCCAGCCTCCATGACGAAGAAAGTCCCTGCGGTGACGTTAATGTCACCGCTGTATCGTCCCGCTGCTCCCCAGCCGCCAAGACCGATTTGACCGTAGCTACGATCCGCCACTCCAATAGCTGTAGGGTGCGTGCCACGCTCCATGCTGATACTGGTTCCCGCGATAACGGTGATACCATCCTGTAAAGTCGCAGTCGTCTGGGCTCCATCACTGACCATCGCTACGCTGTGGTTACCGTGAGCGTTATACCCGCCATGCCCAATTTGAGCAAAGCCTCGACCTCGAATTCCAGGCGTGAGAGTGACGTCACCCACGCGAGCTTCCACGTGAATTGCTCCGGAATGGCCAGCCAAATCCGAAGCAACCGCGCGACCATCCTCGGAGCCGTTCAAGTCGCGAGTCACGCCCCCTCCAGCAACCGTCGCGTTTCCGCTAGCGTTGTAGACAGTCGTGAGTGAACCAACGTTGAGATCTAGATTTGCGTTGTTAGTCCAGTTGTGTTCGAAGGCGCCCACAACACCACTGCGATATCCGCCGTGGCCAATTTGGACGATGTCACCCTCGCTACCGGCCGGGTTTGTAAAGCTGCCACCACCACCGATGCTTTCGAGTCCAGAAGCGCCTCGAACGTAATTGTCAACTAACACCGAAATATCACCACTGAACGTTCCGATCATCTCAAGAACGCCACCGTGACCGACACGAACTCCGGCGAACTCTTGGTTCGCCGCAGAAGAACTGCCCAACATATCCAAAAACAGGCTCTCAACGGTCACATCACCGGATAGGTCGCCAAAGCTCTCCATGCCGCCATGACCAATCTGGTTGAAACTACGGTTACCTCCACCACGCATCAAAATGCCACCGGACTCAGAGATAACAGAAATATTAGCTCCATCCACTTTGATCGCGCCGCCGATGCGATTGGCTTGATTGGCATTGTTACTTCCACCGTGACCAATCATGACGTGGGCATCTGCCGCGCCTGTGCCTGTCAGACTAATCAAAGACTTGGCGCGCACATTGATGTCACCGGTCGCTGTATTGGCTCCGTTAAATCGGAAATAACCAACCTGGGTGAATTCGTCTGCTCCATTGCCAGCGCTGGCAAGAAGCACGCTGCCAAACACATTGGTCTCGCCGCCAGCAGA
>MDTC01115916.1_pt1 | contig 32392 bp, 33 predicted proteins | sample 811181 | NCBI WGS metagenome assembly MDTC01 (sample SAMN05326644, study PRJNA326480) | marine metagenome | isolation source: seawater | place: Pacific Ocean: North | collected 2011
TCAGAAATTAACATTAATTTTTTGATACTATTAGTCCAAAACTAGGAATAATCGATAAACTTTCAAAATGTAAATTATATAAATTAAACATATTTTTAATAGGTGGTTTTCTATTTATATTGGGCTTTTTGTTTCTATAATTTGTGAGTTTTATAGTAATAATATTTTTGTATTCATTATCAGTGGCATACTTATCTTGCTACTTGCTCTTCTAGACGATCTTAAATCCTACTCAGTCAGTATTAGAGTTTTAGTTTAAATTTGTTTTGTGTCTTCAATGGTTAACTTAACAAAATTAAAAACGGAATTAAAATTTGAAACGATAGGGCATTTGTTTGGTTTAGCGAGGCAAATATCTATGGATTATTTATCACATCCTATTACTTATTTTAGGTATGGTTTTTGTAACTAATATATTTAATTTAATAAATGCATCATATGGTATATGTTCTGGCTTAGCTTTTCTTGGTGTGTTTAGCATCAATATTGTTTAAATTTTTAAGAATGGTTTTCATTTTAATCCTATTTCTATAGCTATAATATCAACTCAAATCCCTTATTTAGTCGCTATAAAGCCGTTTACACTATTTTTTAGAAAGTTTATGATTGTTCATGTTTAATATATTTTTAGTAGATATATATTAATAAAAAAAGACTGCTATGAGTTACAGGTTGAAATGGATTCATAGGTACAATTTATCTAATTTCATGTTGACTTTAATTGCAAATTTATTGGATTAGATGCTATTACAGATTATTATGTGATTAGTTAGAGTAAGGTTTAAACTAAAATAATTAGAAAAAACTTTTTAATCACGACATTGATTTTAGTAAGGAATAAAAAATTATAAGATTTTATAGTAATTTTTCTATATATTTGAGCTAATTTAAAAAAATACTTTCTTCTTTTTATTATTTAAGAAATTAAAATTGTAAGATAACATTGACTAAAAGTCCTAATATTAACGAACAGATGAAAATATGTATGCTTTAAATTCAATTCTCATTTATCGAAAGCCACACAAACTTGTGAATCTCTGTCTTTTTGAGTATTTAATTGTGAGATTTTTTTATGAATAATGCTAACATTCGAATTATACCTAGGCTTGATATTAAAGGACCTAATCTTATAAAAGGAATCCATCTTGAAGGGCTAAGAGTTATAGGCAATCCTAATGCTTATGCCTACCGCTATTATCAAGAAGGTGCAGACGAACTCATTTATATGGACGTTGTTGCGTCTCTCTATGGGAGAAATCACTTGTCAGAAATTATAAAAGAGGCTGTGAACAATATTTTTGTACCAATTACTGTTGGTGGTGGTATCCGATCAGTATCAAATGTTTCTGCTATTTTACGTGCTGGAGCAGACAAAGTCGCTATCAACACAGCAGCGGTACAAAGGCCTGAGCTAATCACAGAAGTTGCACAAAATTTTGGCAATCAATGCATGGTCTTATCGGTAGAGGCAAAGCAGGTATCAAATCAAATGTGGGAAGTTTTAACTGAAAATGGTCGCGAACGTAGTGGAAAAAATGTGATTGATTGGATCAAGGAGGCTGTCGATCGTGGCGCTGGAGAAATTCTTCTTACTTCCGTGGACCGTGAAGGAACACGTTCTGGATTTGATCTTGATTTACTTAGTGCTGTGAGCAAAGTTGTTTCTGTACCAATTATTGCTAGTGGAGGTATGGGTAAGGTTGATGATGGAATTAATGCTCTTCAATCGGGTAATATTGACGCAATTGCGATGGCAGATATATTGCATTATGGGCGAACAACTATTAATGATATTAGACAAGCTTGTGCTAATGCTGAATTTGAAGTAAGACCTTATGCAAAAATATAAAATAGTTATTGTCGATTACGGTGTTGGTAATTTACTAAGTGTACAACGTGCTGTTAAGGAATGTGGATCAGATGCAATTGTATCTTCTGACCCTAAAGCTATTTCCAAAGCATCAAGAGTAATTCTTCCTGGTGTTGGTGCGTTTTCAAATGGTATGAAGGCTCTTAAAATGCTAGGGCTTGTTGATACACTCAAGAATTTAGCTAAAGATGGTATCCCATTATTAGGCATTTGCTTAGGTATGCAGCTATTGCTCGATCAAAGCGAGGAATATGGATTTACTAACGGACTTGGCATAATGCCGGGTAGAGTTATTCCAATACCAAAAAAAAGCATAGAAGGTTATCCGCTCAAAATACCTCACATTGGTTGGAATAAACTTTATCCTCATAGAAATACTAGCTGGGAAAATACTTTTTTGGACAAAATAAAGCCAAGTGATACAACTTACTTTGTGCATTCTTATATGGCTATTCCTAGTGAGTCAGATAAAATATTAGCTAATTGTATTTATGGTGGCAATCACATTCCAGCAGTAATTTGTAATGGAAATGTTCTTGGATGTCAGTTTCATCCTGAAAAGAGCGGTGTAGTGGGTTTGTCTTTACTAAAAACCTTTCTTGATACAGTCAAATGATTCAAAACAAGTCTAGATATATTGTGTCTGATTATAATCTCAATTATATTGACAAAGAAAATAAAGTATTTTTTCATTCTCATATATGTGCATATAAGCATGGTTTTAGTTATAAAGATGATAATGTAGCTAATTTTTTAGATCATAAGAAGGAGTTTGTTGATAAAAACTGGAACTTTGTTGAAGAACGATTTAATAAATATGTATCAATATTACATAATCGGTTAAATCAGTTTCATGAAGTAAACTATTCCAAGAATTTTTGGTATAGATCATTTTCACTTGGTTTACTCAGAAACATTTCTTTCCTTCATATGTTTTATACAATAGCAGAAGAAAATTTTGATCCTGAATTACATTTTTGTAAAATTCTTGCGAAGAAAGATTATGTTTATTGTGATGATTTTGAATCCCAAAGAGAATTATTAAATTCAAATTGGCTAGGACAAGAACAACTCCTTTCTATTTATATTGATTTTTTTTATCCTGAATATTATCAGCAACTTAAAAAATTAAAAAATCTTCAAATAGACGTTTCTGAATTTAGCATGAAAAAAAAAACAACTTCTTGGTATTTAGTTTTAGTAAGTAAGTTAAAAAAATTTGCAAAACCAAATCAGGCTTTAAAAACGATATTTAGGAAAATTAGAACAAAAATAATAGCACGTAAATCTACTGTTGGTATCCTTGGTAGTAATTTTTCTAACAAATATTTAGATGAACTTTACAATAGATCAGGAGGCAGAGTTGGAATTCTTCAAACAGTTCCAATTGTAACGTCCCCAAAAATTAATTTTGATATAAGGGCCGAATTATTTACCTTTTGTAAAGATGGAGATAAATTTGATCAATTCTTTTTTTATGCATCCAAATATATTTTTCCCAAGGTATTTGTTGAGAATTTCCATCCTACATTACATAAGTACAGCCTTTTGCTAAACCAATATCCTAATCTTAAATATATTGTTACTGAAGCTTGGTTGAGCTCGACTTCTATAAATATATTTAGGGCTATAGCCTTTGAGCAAATGAATATTAAGACACTTTATAATGAACATAATTGTATATTTCATCCTTTTGTGGGATCTTTCAGTAGATTAGCATCAGAGTTAGTCGACTCTTATTTAACATTTGGATGGAATTGTGATGGATCAAAATTTATCTCGTTGGGTAGTTTATATGAATTTAAAATTCCTTTGAGATCAAAAAAATACCATATTTTGTATGTTAGTTATCCAATAGAACAGACCAATACAGTATACTCATCAGCATATTGTAGAGGGGGATTCGGCGCAATATCTCATTTAACATATATAAAGTCTTTTTTTTCTTCCTTACCAAATAATATCTTAGAGAAGATAACATATCGAGGATATCCTAAAGATTACTTTTTTGAAGGCTTAAAGTATGAAAAAGAGAAGTTATTAAAAAAGTATTTAAAAAACGTTAATTTTTATACTTCTTATTTGCTGAATGGTGAGACATGCAAAGAGCAAATGGCATCATCATGTTTAGTAGTTATAGATTGTTTGTCAACGGCATATATTGAGTCACTAATGATGAATATTCCTACTGTATGTTTTTGGAATAAAGAAATTATGTGCTTACAAGATGAATTTATGGATTACTATAATGATTTGATACATGCAAAAATTATTCATACATGCCCTTTGTCTGCATCAGAACACTTGAAAGAGATTTATGAAAACCCTTCGATTTGGTGGGAAGATCCGAAAACTCAGATATTAAGAAAAAAATGGCTTGCCAATAATTTCGGCGAGCCAAAGTTGCTTGTTGATTATCTTCTCAAAATTTCTCAAATCTCAAATAAGAATATAGATAGAAGTTAATCATTTGTAAGTTAAACTTTTTACTTTTGAGGATAAATACCACATTACCTAAATAATACGAAAAGAGACTAAGATTATTAGTTAATTTAATTGTTAATTATATTTTTTTTTATTATTGTTACTTTTTTAAGTGCTAGATTGTTCTGAAGCTGATTTATGAGAGTATAGTACATTTAAAATCTTTTGTTTTTAAAATATATAATAAAGTTAAAAGTATAAAAAGATGAGATTTCTTATCACAGGTGGTGCAGGTTTTATTGGTTCGGCTGTAATACGCCATTTGATCAATAGTTCTAATGCAGAAATTCTTAATTTAGATAAGCTTACTTATGCAGGTAATAAAGAGTCATTAATAAATATTATTTCCTCAAGGCGTTATCAATTTATACAAGCAGATATTTGTGATAATGTTGTCCTTCGTAAAATTTTTAGAGATTTTAAGCCTAATGTTGTGATGCATCTCGCAGCTGAAAGTCATGTTGACCGATCTATAGATAATCCTTTTAATTTTATTCAAACAAACATTATAGGTACCTTTACTTTGCTCGAAGCTGCTCGTGAGCATTTATCCTCTTTAGATGAAGTTAGCAAAGAATCTTTTCGCTTTCATCATGTTTCTACTGACGAAGTTTATGGTGATTTAAAAGGGATTGACGATCTCTTCCTAGAAACAACTTCGTATAAACCAAGCTCTCCATATTCTGCATCTAAAGCAAGTTCTGATCACTTAGTCCGTGTATGGAATAGGACCTATGGATTGCCGATTGTGATTACTAATTGTTCAAATAACTATGGCCCTTATCAGTTCCCTGAAAAGCTTATACCTCATACCATTATCAATGCTCTATTGGGCAAGCCTTTACTTATTTATGGTGATGGGTGTCAGGTTCGTGACTGGTTGTATGTTGATGATCATGCCCAAGCCTTAGTCAAAGTAGCTTTAGATGCAAAAAATGGAGAGACTTATAATATTGGTGGGCACAATGAGGTTAAGAATATTGATGTGGTTAAAACTTTATGTGGTTTACTTGAGGAGTTAAAGCCAAATAAGCCTAAGGGAGTTGGACATTATGAGGATTTAATTACTTATGTAAAAGATCGCCCAGGTCATGATTTACGTTATGCGATTGATGCATCAAAGATCAAAAAAAATTTAGGCTGGGTCCCTAAAGAAACATTCAAAACAGGAATACGTAAAACTGTCAAATGGTATATTAGTAATCAAAATTGGTGGCAGCGTGTTATTGACGGTGATTATAGATTAGGCCGTCTTGGAAAGGGTGAATAAGTGAAAGGAATTGTGCTAGCTGGTGGGTCAGGGTCTCGTTTATATCCACTTACAATAGCATCTTCTAAGCAGATGCTACCTATATATAATAAACCAATGATTTATTATCCAATCTCCGTGCTTATGCTCAGTGGTATTCGAGAAATATTGATAATATCAACTCCTAGAGATCTTCCTGGTTTTAAAATGCTATTAGGCAGTGGTGAACAGTTTGGAGTGGAATTTACATACTTGATACAGTCGTCACCAGATGGATTGGCACAAGCCTTTATTATAGGCGAGCAGTTTATTGGTAATGATACAGTCTGCTTAGTGTTAGGTGACAATGTTTTCTATGGTCAAGGTATGGGTAACTTACTTAGAGAAGCTGCAAATAAAAATGTTGGTGCAACTATCTTTAGTTGTCACGTTAATGATCCTGAGCGATATGGTGTTGTAGATTTTGATTATAACGGTAAAGCGCTTTCTATTGAAGAAAAACCTATAAAGCCAAAATCAAATTATGCAGTCACGGGTTTGTACTTTTACGACAACCGTGTTGTTGAAATTTCAAAGAAGGTTAAACCAAGTGCTCGTGGAGAATTAGAAATTACTAGTGTTAATAATGCATATCTTGAACTTGGACAGCTTAATGTGAGTGTCCTAGGCCGTGGAGTTGTATGGCTTGATACTGGAACGTATGAATCTCTAATAGAGGCAAGCAATTTGGTACAAGTAATTGAGAATAGGCAGGGCTCTATAATTGCTTGTTTAGAGGAGATTGGCTTTAAGAAAGGTTGGTTATCAATGTTAGAACTCGAAAGAAGAGGTGAACTTCTTAGTAAAAGTGGATACGGAAAGTACCTTTTAAGTGTTGTTAAAAAGTCATGCAAGTAACTGAAACAAAACTTTTAGGTGTACTCATCATTAAGCCTAAAGTGTTTGGTGACACTAGAGGCTTTTTCAAGGAGACTTTTCAGGTAGACCGTTACAAAGAAGCGGGTATTAAACCTGATTTTGTACAAGACAACCACTCTCGCTCTCAAAAAGGTGTACTAAGAGGCTTGCATTACCAGATTAATAGACCACAAGGTAAGTTGTTGTCATGCTTAAGAGGTGCGGTGTATGATGTGGTAGTTGATATAAATATAGAATCTATTACTTATGGACAATATGTTGGGATTGAATTATCTGAAGATAATCATAAGCAGCTTTGGGTTCCTCCAGGTTACGCACATGGCTTCTGTGTACTTACAGAAATAGCCGAGTTTAGTTACAAATGTACCAAAAAGTACAACCCAAGTGATGAGGGAGGTTTGATATGGAATGACCCTACGGTTGGTATTGATTGGCCAATCCAATCTCCCATACTATCAAAAAAAGACTCTATGTTGCCTAAACTTATTGAACTTAAGGGCATGATATAGGATGACTAAGCGCGTACTTGTTACTGGAGTAAATGGTCAAGTTGGTAGTGCTATTATGGCACTAAAACATGACTATTCATTTGATTTTATATATATAGAAAGAGCTGACTGGGATATGGCAAAAAATCCCAAAAGCGCCTATGAGCTTATTAGAAAAAATAAGCCTGATCTAGTAATTAACCCAGCGGCCTATACTAATGTTGATCAGGCAGAAGAAGAACAAGAAACTGCCTATATTGTGAATGCAACAGCGGTGGGTGAGTTAGCGAAAGCCTGTAAAGAATCTAATATACCACTTTTACATTTATCGACAGATTATGTCTTTGATGGTACTAAAAAAACACCATATACAGAAAAAGATCGAATTAACCCTATAAATTTTTATGGTAAAAGTAAAGCTGATGGTGAAAAATTAATCTATAATATTTTACAACAATACATAATTTTAAGAACAAGCTGGATTTTTTCCAATACTGGTAATAACTTCGTTAATACTATGCGACGTTTAGGTAGAGAACGTGATGAACTAAAAGTTGTGAATGATCAGCAAGGCGGGCCAACTCCAGCCTCTTGTATTGCCAAAGTATTGTTAGAGATATCACTCAAATATTTAACAAGAAAAATAGTACCTTGGGGTTTATATCACTACTCTGGTGAGCCGGCAGTAACTTGGTATGATTTTGCTGATAGAATTTTTCAATCCTCGATTGAAAGCGAGAGGCCTAAGTTAATTCCATGTACCTCAGCTGATTTTTTTACAAAAGCTTCTCGTCCACATAATTCGGTGATGTCTTCTACGCTAATAAAAAAAGTAATGGGAGTTGGTAAATGTAATTGGAAAGAGAAGCTGAATGAAAACAAATAATAATAAAATCACTCAATCTGAGGGAAGTTTTTTAATGACTAAACCAAATGAATAAATTCTTGAAGCAGCATTAAAAAGTAACATAAAATTAGAGCATAGCTCTAAAGATAGCCGTTGTGGCTTATGTTTAAAAAATAAATCAATCAGTACAGGGTATATCCAAGATGTGGTTATTATAGATTTTTTAGCTTCAAATAAAATTTCACTATACGAATATGGATCAAATGATATAATTATGAGTATGAAAAGTTGCTCGTGGAAAATTTTTTCAGTCGATTTTTTGGTTTCAGAAGATTAATTAGGAAGAAGTATGAAAGCAGTAATATTAGCAGGTGGCCTAGGTACAAGGCTGGCGGAAGAAACATCAGTTCGGCCAAAGCCAATGATTGAGATTGGTGGTAAGCCAATCTTATGGCATATTATGAAAATGTATTCTCATCATGGTGTAAATGATTTTATAGTTTGTTGCGGCTATAAAGGTTATTTCATCAAAGAATATTTTGCTAATTACTTTCTTCACCAATCGGATGTAACTTTTTGTATGAAGAAAAACTCTATGCAGGTACATCAACAGCGAGTAGAACCTTGGACAGTAACTTTAGTAGATACTGGCGATAATTCGATGACTGGGGGGCGATTGAAAGCTATTAAAAATTATATAAAAGATGAAAAATTATTTTGTATGACATATGGTGATGGAGTTTCTGATGTTGATATTTCATCATTGGTTCATTTCCATCGATCTCATGGAAAGGATGCAACTTTAACAGCTACATATCCACAAGGACGTTTTGGTGCACTAGATTTTAATGGTGAGCAGATTATTGCTTTTAAAGAAAAGCCCAAGGGGGATAGAGCGATGATCAATGGTGGTTTTTTTGTACTTTCACCTAAAGTTTTAAACCGCATATCCGGTGAAAAGTCTGTTTGGGAGCAAGAACCACTCATGGATTTGGCAAAAGATGGTCAATTAATGTCTTATAAGCACGAAGGATTTTGGCAACCAATGGATACGTTAAGGGACAAAGTTTTTCTAGAAAATCTCTGGAAAACTGGTAAAGCACCTTGGAAGACTTGGAATGATTGAGCAGGCTTTTTGGCAATCGCGTCGTGTCTTTATTACTGGACACACGGGTTTTAAGGGAAGTTGGTTGTGTATTTGGCTTAGGCAACTAGGTGCAGAGGTGAAGGGTTTTTCTCTTGAACCAGAAACAACTCCAAGTCTTTTCCAAGAAGCAAAGGTTGCTGAAATAATGGAATCTGAAATTGGCGATATACGTAACTTAGATATACTTCAAAAAAGTATGTCCGACTTCAGACCCGATATAGTTATTCATATGGCTGCACAGCCTTTGGTCCGTTATTCCTATCAAGCTCCAATAGAAACTTATTCAACAAATGTTTTAGGTACCGCACATTTTCTTCAGGCAGCCCTATCGTGCAGTACAGTTCGTTCGGTTATCAATGTTACAACTGATAAATGTTATGATAACAAAGAATGGCTTTGGGCTTACCGTGAAAATGAACCTATTGGAGGTCATGATCCTTACAGTAGTTCTAAAGGTTGTTCCGAATTGGTGACAGCTAGTTACAGAAAATCCTTCTATGAAAAAAGAGGTATAGGTTTGGCAACTGCTCGTGCTGGTAACGTTGTCGGAGGTGGTGATTGGGGATTTGATCGATTGATTCCAGATATTCTTAGAGCTTTTGAAAAATCTAAGCCTGCGATTATTCGTAATCCGACTGCAATTAGGCCGTGGCAACATGTTTTAGAACCGTTGAGTGGTTACTTAACATTAGCCCGAGCACTTTACGAATCACCTAATGAGTTTGCCGAGGCTTGGAACTTTGGTCCTAATGAGGACGGTTCGCAGACGGTAAATTGGATTATTGATGAAATGATACGTGCTTGGCCAGGAGCCAAATGGCAATTAGACAAATCTAATGATAATCCTCACGAAGCAAATTACCTCAAGCTTGATATCTCAAAGGCCAAAAGTAAACTACTCTGGAGTCCTATTTGGTCATTGGATATTACTTTAAATCGAATAATAAATTGGCATAAAAGTTGGCTTGCAGGTAAAAATATGCAAAAAGTTACCTTAACTGAAATTAAAGACTTCATGAAATCAATAGAGTTAAATACTAATGAACGATATTAAAGACCTTAAAAAGAAGATTTCTACATTGGTTTGTCAATTAGCATATTTGCAATATAAACTTAGGTTATTATTTGCAGGCAATTTAATTCGACAGCCACATTTTCAAAAGTTGGAATATAGAGTTGCTGGCTATTTGACCAATACTGAGACAACCATGAATAATACTTTGTGGCTTGGAAGTTACCTAGGCTCAATTGAAAATACTTTTGATTATATAGCAAAAAACTTGAAGAGTTTTTCGGTATATCCTTTTAGATTTTAAAATGAATTTGTCGCCTGTTGCAATTTTTACCTATGCGAGAAAGTTTCACCTTGAAAGAACTGTGAATGCACTAATAGAAAATTACCACGCAGATAGAACAGATGTATATTTTTTTTCTGATGGATATAAAAAAGAAACAATAAAAGAAGTAAAGCAAGTTAGGAGTTTTATAAAAGGAGTAAAGGGATTTAAATCGATTACAATAATTGAAAGAGAAAAAAATTTTGGTTTGTCAGAGAATATAAAATTAGGAATTAGTTTTATATTTAATATCCAAAAATCAAAAGAAATAATCGTAGTTGAGGACGATATTGTTACGTCAAAGTATTTCCTAGAATACATGAATGTTTGCCTTAATGAATTTAGAGATAAAAAAATAATTGGTCACGTGAATTCATGGTCCTACCCTTTTGAAGACGGCAAAGAAGAAAACATTTACTTTTCGGATATAATGAATTGTTGGGGATGGGGTACTTGGTCAGATAGGTGGAATAAATATAACAATAATATAAGTTATTGGGAAAATGAGCTTAATCACAATCAAAAAGTCAAGTATGATTTGAATGGGTCTGGAGAGTTTTGGCCACAATTATTAGCCAATAAAAAAAATAAAATAAAAACATGGGCTATATTTTGGTACTTGACAATACTCAAGGAAGGAAATTTATGCGTAACACCTGAGATAAGTTATAGTAAAAATATTGGTCATGATGGTACAGGGCAAAACAGTCAAAAAGATAAAAATTATCAAAACACTATAATTAATGAAAGAAAACCAAATTTGGTTTATAAGTATATTAGAGTAAATAAAAAAAAGATGAAATTAATTGAACGCTATATCAAGAATAAACAACCTCTCATTATAAGGATATTAAAAAAGTTAAGGTCATTGTGGTATTAAATCATATTTTTTAATCAGCAGAAATGCCCATATAAGTAAAAGATTACAAGACTGTTTCAAAAGAAAGAGAGTTAAATTTGTTGCTTCAAGTCATATTCAACTATGCTACTTAAACCATAAAGAGAAAAATGTTTATTAATTTATCAGCAGTTTATGAGCTTAAAGATGATTGGATGAAAATTAAGGCTAGTAACCTTTTATAAAAAATATTTTTTAAGTTAAAACCTGATTGTACTATTATAAACTTAGAATTATTTTTTATAAATGGCTAAAATGATATATCAGCATGATAAACGTATATTTAAAAGCCAAGATGTGACTATGGATGCAGCAAGATGATTGTTTTAAGATTATTGACGTTAGAGTAGTTAATCTAATTTTATCTGCTGTGGTTGAACCGAAAGATAATATAAAAAAATTATTAAATCATTTATTTACCCTTAAGAAAGTTGGTACTATTGAATTAACTTCCTAAGAGAGGAAGCCAGGGTTTTGCAGAGTCGAATGTGTTATAAATGAAATAAATGTTTAATCAAATATTTGACAAGATATAAATCAACAACACTCATGCCACCTCTATCTTTTACTGCACTTTTCCTATCTTTTAGTGAACTCGAAACTAATAAAGCGCATTCCTCTTATCCTCTAAATTTACTTACATTCATATATACTTATTTTACTTTTTTATTTCTGACTAATTTAAATATATATATGACTTTTCATAAATATTGATTTTGAAAAGTGAATAGTTTTTTGAGTTTAAATTTAAAGATTGGTCTGTATTATTTTGCTAATTTAAATAAAATTATTGGTTTGTCAGGCACTACATTTTTTAACAAAGTACACATTAAAATTTTGTTTAGCTATAGATATTAATGCAAATTAATTTTATATCTAAGCTAACAGCTAAACATAATTAAAAACCTTTAAAAATTCTGAGAAATTTCAGTATCATAATAAGAAAGTAGTAAACTCAAATTAAACTCCAGCAACCAACTAATTAAAAAAAGGTTTGAACCTAAACAACTTCTTCTTTTAACCAATTTTAACTTTAAGCTCTAGAACTTTAACTCATAGGATCCAATTAGAATAAATTATAATAATTGGTTAGTTATAATAAGGATTAACAAGCAATATTATGTGTGCAAAATTTAATCTAGAGTTTTTAGCATATTGTAATTAAACTCGTTTAAGTCACATCCATTTGCAAATAATTCAATTAAATTTGGATTTGCAATAAAAGCTCTACCCCATGTAACTAGATCAAGATTTTTAGAATAAATTTCATCATTAGCTTCCTCAAAAGACAATGACGCGCCGCCTATGATAGTCCCATTCCATAAGTTTCGTGCTTTTTTAATAACTAAGCCCGAAGTGTCAAAATAATTTGCATTTGCACAACTAATATCAATACATCTGACTCCCAATGCCCAAAAGTTTTTCAGTAAGTGTTCAAGCATTTCGTCTAGGTCATCCCAGTTATAAATCTGACCCATGAATCTTGATGGTGATATTCTAATGATGACTTTTTCTGCTGGAACTTCTTCTGTAACACGTTTCAAAAGTTCAATGGCAAATCTACAACGGTTTACAACTGATCCTCCATATTGATCTTTTCTGTCATTAACTTTAGCATCTAAAAATTGATCAATTAAATAACCATGTCCAAAATGGAGCTGAATAGCATCAAAACCTACCTTCAGTGCTAAATTAGCTGAGGTAGCAAACATTTCATAAATTTCAGGAATTTCATTTATAGTTAGAGCCCTTGGTATTCCAAATTCTTTACTATTTTGCCTGTTTTGTCCTGCTGCTCTTTTATTAGTTGAGCTGACTGGTGGCTTTCCTCCTGTAAAATCAGAATGTGAAATTCGCCCGCAATGCCATAGCTGACTTACTATTTTTGTGTTTTCTTTGTGTACCGCGTTTATAACTGGAATCCAACTTTCAGCTTCCTTAATGTTACTAATATAAGGCACATCAACATATCCGTCACCGGAAGAGTGCACAATGGTCGCTTCAGTTAAAATAAGACCCACGCCACCTTGTGCTCGTTTCTGATAATAATCAACTGTTTTTGAAGATGCCAAATGATTAGGAGAAAAATTTCTTGTCATGGCAGACATAACCGAACGATTTTTTAATAAACCAAAAGGCTTAATTTTAGTTTTATCAAGTAGCATAATTTCACTCCAAAGTAGAAAGATTGAGGTTCTTTATTAGATTATTAAAATAAGGATGTGTTAAATATTCGTGCAGAGAGTTCCGCCAGTTTCGCTGAAGGTCTAAACCTTCAGATATCAATTTGTTATTACTTAATATTGCAGAGGAAGGTCTTTGAGCATTTTCTATTTTCTCAACAACTCGAGCATCGACTTGAATAATCTCAATCATATTAGTTAAATTTAGAAATTCTATACAAGCTTTTGCTACATCATAGAATGACGCTTGGCCATGTGATGCCATATTATAAATACCTTGTTTGTTTTGGTTCAACAGCTCAATCGAATTTTTTGCTAGATCATTAGTAAAAGTTGGTTGCCAAATTCTGTTACCTACCTCAATAGATGAAACCTTTTGTTTAATTAACTTAATGACATGAGGAATAAATTTACCTATAAAATTTTTATCTACTTGGTAGCCGCCGAAGAACCCCCCCATCTGAATAATAAGGTGGTTATCCGTGTTTTGTTGAATTAAGTTTGCGGCTTCAAGTTTAAACTTACCATAATAAGACAGTGGGTTTGGTTTTGTTTCTTCAATTATTGGTTTTTCAGTTCCATCAAAAATAAGAAAAGACTGAGGATAAAAAATAACAGCATTAGTTTTTTCAGCTAATTTTATTATATGTTTAGTTCCAAGTACTTGTGTTTGCTTGCATTGATCAGGATATTTTTCACAAAAATCAGCATTAACATTTGCGGCACAGTGAATGATGACATCGGGTTTATATTTTTCCAATTTCATTACATTATCAATGTTAGTGACGTCGCAATCTTTTCGACTTAAAGGAATAGCATTGGTCTTAAGTAATTGTTGAAACGCTGTGCCTAGCATACCGTTGGCTCCAGTGATGACAACGTTTTTATTATGCAACATTTTTTTTATACCAAGATAACGTTTTAATTAAACCATTACGCAATTCTGTTTCTGATTTCCACCGTAAGAGACTAAATGCTTTTTTGGTTGAGCCTGTTTGTTCCCAAATTTCATTTTCTCTATCGCGAGTATAATCAAACATGAAAAGGTTTGGATTGCTTTTTGTTTCTTTTATCAGTAATTCCGAAAGTGCTCTTACAGATACGGGCTTTCCTGAAGCAACGTTAATGATTTCTCCTTTAGACTTAGGCGAGAGACTTGCTAATAAATAAGCATTTATGGCATCATCAACATAAACCCAATCTCGCACCGGCTTCCCACTACCTAATACCAGAGGCTCATTTTTAATAACCGCATTGCAAAGCTGCCGAACTAATCTGTGCTTAACTTCACCAGGTCCATACACTACAAATGGACGAAGAACTGTAATGGGTAAGTCATAGATTTGCGCATAAGCAATGCTTGTCATGGAAGATGCAGCCTTCGTAGCTGCATAAACGCCTAAAGGCGCTGGAGGAACTGTTTCCTGGATTAGCAACCCTGATGGATATTCAAAACCGGATCCAGTTATCACAACGGATTCTGGATCAATTTTTTTCGCATAATTCAAAATATTCAATGTTGAACAAATATTAACTTTCACAGTCTCAATTGGATTACCCTGTGACTGGTTTACACCTGCTACTGCAAGATGAAAAATATGGTCGATATCTACACCAAATTTTCTAAGTAAAATTTCATCGGCGTTTGGTAAGCTCAGATCAATGCTAAAGGTTTCAATGTTATTTAAATTTTCATAAATTTTTGAGAAATGTTTGTTGCTATTTGTCAAAGCAATACACCTAGCCCCTTTACTCATCAGCACGTTGCATAGATGCTTCCCTAAATAACCAGAGGAACCAGTTATTAGTATTTTTTTAGAAAAAAATGACATTACAAACTATATCTTAATATTAAATTCTATACATGCTTTATGTTACACTATAACATATATTTTATATGTAAATATGTATATGGCGATTTGAAAACGGAAATGTCAAATGATTAATATTATTTTAAAATGTTCAAGAAACTTACTAATGAAAACTGTAACTTTAGGAGGTGTCTTTGGAACTAGAGTCGTAGAAAAAATATTATTTATACCTAAGCTATTGGTCGAAATTGCTACAAGGCTAATTCTTTGGTATAACTCGAACATTTACAGTTTATACGGCATCAATGATCAGAGTATGCAAGGTAATAACTTTATAAAAAAACTAAATCTTTTGCCATTGAAATTGTACATTGAATTTTTAAAAGAAATCAATTTTATTAACCTACTATATAATACTGAAAAATACAACAATATTATTTACAACCCCATTTCATACATTCAAAGATTAAATCTAAATAATGTAATAATTTTCGGTGGTTCATATGTAAAAAAGACTGCTTAAAATATGAAAAAAGTATATATATCTGGGATTGGTCCTGGACCACATGGTGTTTCAAAACTAATAGAGTACTTAATTAGTAAGAAAACTAATGTAATTTGCCCAAAAGCAAGTCCAAGCCTTAAATCAGCAGAGTTTTTAAAAATAAAGGCAAAAATAATATTTATACTTAGATTTTTTTTGGACTTTATAATCTTTAAAGCAAGACTAACTTTTTTAATCATAAGAGGTGGAATGACCCCAATTATAATACATCATCATTCTATCGGATTGTTATACACATATTTGATTATTAAAAGATTTCCAACCGTTTATTATTATTGTGTAGATTCATCTTTTTTTTGTATTAAATCATATAACCAAATCAATTCAAATGAATGTATTTTATGTGCTAAAGGGGAGCAAAGAGAAAAAACTTGCACTAGTTTTCCTGCGAAAATTTCACCTCGTTTACATGATTTAATATTTAAATTAATGCAATCTAACTATTCAAAAATAAAGTTTCTTGCACAAAATAAGTTACAGGCTGAACTGTGCTTTATGTCATATCCAAAATCAGAAGTAAATGTTGTTGGTTTAGCAACTAATGACATCACTGAGGAAGTTAATATGTTAAATACTAAGATACAATATAACTCTTTACGTGATGATGAAAAAAAATATATGAAAGATTTTTTTGTCTATCATGGTAGTCCTCATGAAGCTAAGGGGTTTATGACATTATTTGAAAATGAAGAAAATCTAAGTGTTCCAATTTTATTTCCATTTTCAAAAAAACAAGCTGAAGATGAAATCTTTAAATTACAAAAGAAAATTAAATTGCCTCAGCATTGGGTCTTTGAGAGTATGAGATGGGATAATGGACTCAAGAAAGCCTGTAACCTTGCAAAAGGAGTTATTTGTCCTTCAATTTGGTCGGCTCCGATTGAAGGAGCCTTTATAAAATCACTATGTGTTAACAATTTTGTTTTGATACGGCCCAGCTCATACTCATTTTATAATGAAATTAGCACTGATATTGTAATAGATTTTTCAAAAGTGAGTCTAAATACCATTTCTAAGAAAATTGAAAGTTTTAATATCTTACAAATTAATAGCAGAAGAGAAAAAATAAATAAATTTCTCTTTAATAATTTTTTAGTACAAAACAGTAATTTTTTATAATTTAGCAAAAGAGTTAACAAATGATTAAAAAACCTATTATTAACGATATTATATCAGTTTTTAGCTATTTACCTGTAAGTAGAAAGAAGCAATTAATATTTCTTATTTTTCTTATGCTGATTTCTTCTTCTCTTGAAATCCTAACAATCGGAAGTGTGATACCATTTTTGACAGCATTAACTTCAATGGAAACAATAAAACAGGAAAATCAATTTCGTGTTTTTTTTGAATATTTTGGTAATCTTTCAAATAATAATACTATTTTAATCTTATTTGTATGTTTTGCTGTTTTAATAATATTTACTGCTGCTGTAAGGGTGCTTGTGTTAGTTTTAAATGCACGCATTGGTTACGGTGCTGGGTTAGATATTGACAAAGATTTATTTTATAAGCTTTCTAATCAAACATATTTAGATCAGATACAAACTAATAGCTCAACTATTATCAGTTTAATATCATCTAAGGTTGGCACGGTAATTCGTGATGTTTATATTTCAATCCTTTTATTAATCAATGGATTATTTCTTGTTCTAGCATCAACAATGTTTTTAATTTGGCTGCAGCCAGTTGCTACTTTAATAATCATATGTTCCTTTTCTTTAGTTTACATATTAATTTCCATGTATTTTAAAGATAAATTAAAATTTAATAGCAAAGTGATATCTGTCGAATCAGATCGTTTCGTTAAAATAATTCAGGATGCAAGAGGAGGTGTCAGGGATATTATATTAAATAGTCTACACTCTTTCTATTTGAATCTATTTATAGAGACGGATCTTAAATTAAAAAAAGCCTTTGCAGCTAATTTGATTATAAGTGGGACACCTAGATATATAGTTGAATCAATAGGAATGGTTTTGTTGCTTTTCCTAGGTTACTTCTTTATATCAAATGGAAATAGTTTAAATAGTTTGATACCAATTATGGGAGCAATTATTATTGCCATTCAAAGGCTCCTACCTCAATTACAACAAATATATACTTCAATCTCAAATTTGAGAGCAAGTCGAGCCTCTTTGATAGATGTTTTAGATAGTTTAGATAAGACTGTTAAAAAAGTTTCTAAAAAAGTTAATATAGACTTCAGTGATGCGCTCAAATTTAAAAATATATCTTTTAAGTATAATGAAAATTCAAATTATGTGTTTAAAAACTTGTCTATTGAGTTTAAAAAAGGTGATATTGTTGGTATTACAGGTCCAACTGGTTGTGGAAAAAGTACTCTGATTGACATTTTAATTGGACATCTTTCGCCAATAGAGGGCAAGTATAATATAGACAATTCAGAATTATGTATAAACAATATATCTAGTTGGCATGAAAAAGTTGCACATGTACCACAATCTATTTTCTTTACCGATGCTTCAATATATGAAAATATCGCTTTTGGTAAATCTTTAAATAATATAGATAAAGAAAGAGTTCATCAAGTGTGTAATATTGCACAAATTTCCTCATATATAAACATACTACCTCATGGTTATAATACTAAAATTGGCGAAAGAGGAGCCTTGCTATCTGGTGGTCAAAAGCAGCGAATAGGCATTGCAAGAGGATTATATAAAAATGCTCAAGTTTTAATACTGGATGAAGCAACAAGTGGTCTTGATTTAAAAACAGAAGAAAAATTAATAGACGCACTAAATAAGTTAGACAAATCAATGACTATATTTATGATTGCGCATCGAATTGAATCTTTAAAAAATTGTCATTACAGAATTAATTTGTCCAAAGATGGAACTTTCGAGTATATCAATAACCTTAAACCATCCTAAATTAAAACATTTAAATTGTTAACTTTTATACTTATTATTTACTTATGAAAACTGATTAAATTGCATGATTTACACAAAGCCTAAATTTAAATTATACTCTACTGATTACTTGAATGCTAAAGCAGTAAAAAATAATTTTTTATTAAAATATATTTATGGTCAATTCTATCCAATTGCTTTTATACTTTACATTACAAAGTTATCACCAAATCAACTCACGTTAGTGGGGCTGCTAACAGGTATATTTTCTTCCTACTGTATTTTGAGTTCTCAATTTTCGTTGTTTTACTTTTTTTGGTTCTTAACTATTGCTTTAGATTTTAGTGATGGAACAGTAGCAAGAATGACAAACAATATTTCAAAAGCAGTTATTAGATTTGATCATATGTCTGACTTAATAAAAATTTTCTTTATAACTTTATCATCCTCTATGGTTTATATGGATAAAAAGCTTTTCCTTATTTCATTTTTATTTATTTTTTTACTTATGTATTTTGACATACTTAATAAACAATTAGAAACATATTACAAACTATCACCTAAAGTTACTAATAAAATGAGGGATTTAAATACTATAAATAATGATTTAATAGGAATGGTGTGGGTTAAAAATATTTATAATGTATTTTTTACTATAAATGGACATACTTTATTTCTTTTCTTTTTTTTAGCTAATGGGGCAAAGGCTTCATTTTTATTATTTTTGTATTTATGCGCTGTCTTATCTTTAAATATTACTTTGATCTTCTTTAAGTTAATTAGACTAGAAAAGGTATAAAATAATGTCTACTCTAAATAAATCGTTTAATTTTGGTAATAAGTCTAATACCTTGAGGTTACTAGAAGGCCAACTCTCATACTCAAAAGTTTTACCTCAAGTATCAATTACTTATTCGCAATGGTTAGAATGTAATTCTAAAATTTCTAAGAAATCTTATAACCCATTTCCTTCATGGTTTGATGAGACGGTAATTGTACGTTCCAGTTCTTCCAAAGAAGACACCAAATCTGAATCATTAGCAGGCCAATTTTTATCTGTTGGTAATGTAAAGGGTTTAAAGAATATAGAATCTGCAATAAATGATGTTTTTGATTCTTTTAAATCACCCTCACCCTCTGATATAGTTTTTATTCAACCGTATCTTAAAAATGTTGTCGTTAGTGGTGTTGCTTTTACATTTGATCCAAGTTTGAATTCTCATTATTACGTGATTAATTATGATAATAATTCTGGCTTAACAAATACAGTTACTAGTGGTTCAACAAATAATCTTAAAACACATTATGTTCATAAGGGAATTCAATGTGAATTTTCTTTATCATGGTTGAAATGTCTAGTTATGCAATTAAAGGAATTAGAAAATTTATTTAAAAGCGAATTTTTAGATATTGAATTTGCTATTGATTCAAATTTCAATATTTTTATCCTCCAAGTTAGGCCTCTTATTTTTAAAAAAACAGATAGTGTTTCCTTAGAAGAGCTCTCTCATGCAACACATAATATTATAAATGCATTTTCACGACTCAACTGCAGACGTTCCACATTACACGGAAAAAGGTCTATTTTTGGAATTATGCCAGATTGGAATCCTGCAGAAATTATTGGTTTAAGGCCAAATCCATTAGCAATGAGTTTATATAAAGAGTTAATTACCGATGGTACATGGGCTTATCAAAGAGATAATTATGGTTATAAAAATCTCCGAAGTTATCCATTATTAATCGATTTTGGTGGATTGCCTTACATTGATGTAAGAGTTAGCTTTAATTCTTTTGTTCCCAGAGATGTAAATTCTGAATTAGCAGATCGCTTAGTGGATTACTACATAAGTGAGTTAGAGTTAAACCCTAACAATCATGATAAAATAGAATTTGAAATTATATTTTCTTGTTATACTTTTGATATAAAAGACAAATTTAAAAAATTGATTTCAAAAGGTTTTTCTGAACTTGATATTCACAATTTATCTAAGTCATTATTAAGTTTAACAAATAATATCATACGAAGTGACGGCCTATGGGCAATGGACCTTAAGAAGATTGATATATTAATTAGTAAACAAAATTCAATTTTAGAATCTGATCTTCCAACAATCGACAAAATTTATTGGTTAATTGAGGATTGTAAAAGATACGGCACTTTACCATTTGCTGGGTTAGCAAGAGCAGGCTTTATTGCTGTACAAATGCTCAAATCACTTGTTTCAATAGGATGTTTAGATAGTGATGATTATCAGCATTTCATGTTATCACTTGATACAGTAAGTTCTAGACTTGCTTTTGATTTACAATCTTTAGATAAATCTGATTTTTTAAATATATATGGACATTTGCGTCCCGGAACCTATGACATCCTTTCTTCAAGATATGACGAGTATCCAGATTTTTATTTTGATTGGACTCTTAAAACATCATTACATGACGACATTAGTTTAAAAAAATCATATAACCTTTCTCTTGACCAACTTAACAAAATTAATAACTTACTCACAAAGCATGGAATAAATCACGATGTTGTAAGTCTTTTCAACTTCATCAAATCAGCCATTGAGGGCCGAGAGTACGCTAAGTTTATATTTACTAAAAGTTTAAGTAATGTTCTAAAGCTCATAGGTGAATATGCTCATGGCTATGATGTTTCCTTGAAAAACGCGTCGTATATTGACTATTCCATTTTTAAAAAGATTTATTCGTCATCTGATGATGTTTTGCAACTTATGTTAAATAATATTAAACAAAATAAAACAAAATATAAAATTACTGAAAAATTGAGATTGCCCCAATTAATTATCACTCAAAATGATATTATATCATTTTTAAATTCATCCAATTTACCTAATTATATCACCAGATTAAAAATTACTTCACCTATATTGGAGTTAGAGAAATCTAAACAAAACTCTTCGCTCTCTAAGAAAATAATTTTTATAACTTCTGCAGATCCAGGATATGACTGGATATTCACAAAAAATATTTCTGGGTTTGTAACTATGTATGGTGGTGCTAATTCTCATATGGCTATTCGTGCAAACGAACTATCTGTACCTGCAATCATTGGTGTTGGTGAAGCTGATTTTAAATTTTATGCTCAAGCAAAAATCATTGAGATGGACTGTTTAAATCAGACAATAAGAATAATTAAATGATTAATATAGCTATAACATTAAGAGTATCTAACATTGATAAATACAATGAAAGACGTGATTGTATTGACCAAAAATGGATTGAATTACTGATTACCTGCGGCCTTAATCCAATTCTGATTCCAAATAACCTTGCATATGTTGAGAATTTAATTGAAGCAAAAAATCTCTCTGGTTTAATCTTAACTGGAGGTAATGATTTAGAAAATATCGGAGGGGATGCAATAGAAAGAGATCAAGTTGAAAATTTCCTATTAAAACATTGCATAGATAATAAAATCCCTGTCTTGGGTGTTTGTAGAGGTATGCAATTAATACAAAATTTTTTTAATATAAAACTAACACCTGTTACTAACCATGTTGATATTTATCACAAATTATTTGTAAGTAAGAAATCTAAACATTATTCTTTTATTAATAAACTTACTTTAGTTAATTCATATCATAATTTCGGAACATTATCATCTAAACCACCGTTGAATACTGCAGCCACTTCTGAAGATGGTGTTGTCATGGCTGTTGAACATTATGAACTCCCCATTTTTGGTCATATGTGGCATCCTGAAAGGGAATATCCTTTTAATAAGGATCAAATTTATTTTATCAAATATTTCTTTGGCTTGTTTACATGAAAATAAAAGAAGAATTACATTCTATAATTCTAGCAGCAGGTCGGGGGAGCAGAATGAAACACCTAACCTCAAATTTACCAAAATGTAGAACAATTTTACATGATAAGGAGTTAATTGATTGGCAATTTGATTCCCTTCGTAGTGCCAATATATCAAATATTGCAATTGTTACTGGTTACCTTTCGCACACATTTAAATATACTGTAACCTATTTTCATAATAAGAATTGGGAAAATACAAATATGTTATCATCACTTATGAAAGCTAGCAGTTGGCTTGATAAACATGTTTGTATAATTAGTTACTCGGACATAGTCTTCTCTCAAGATGCTGTTAGCGTAGTTGCTGAATCAACAGGTGATATTGTAATTGCTTATGATCCTAATTGGTTTCGACTGTGGAATATGCGTTTCCAAAATCCATTAATAGATGCTGAAACGTTTGAGTTTAAAAATAATATATTATTAGAAATTGGTGATAAGACTGATAATATTAAAAATATACAAGGGCAGTATATGGGTTTAATTAAAATCACACCAACAGGTTGGTTAACAATTAAATCATATTTGTCTAAAATTAAACTCGAAATTATAAATAAACTTGATATTACATCATTTTTAAAGATTTTAATTAATGAAGGCATAATAATAAACGTGGTTCCCATAAATGATAATTGGTACGAAATAGATAGTGAAAGTGACTTAAACGTATATGAAAGTCTAAAAAAACTATGGTGAAGTAATCGTTATTTGGTTAATTATATAATATAAAACAATTAGACTGGATTTTTTCATATAAGATTGCAAGATTAACTATAAAGATATTAGGATTTGGTTCTTATATGGCCGTTAATTCAAAGACTTTATATTTTGAACTGAAATTCAATTAGGTGCTCAAAGATTTCCATCGTAAGTAAAATGAAATGAGATAATATTATATTGAAACTACTCATCGAAAATTTTTTTAGGTAAACATCAATGGTAATTTGGATTATAGGTCTATCAGCTGCGGGTAAAACTACATTAGCCCAGGTTTTAGTACAAAAAATAAGAGAGAAAAATACAAAAATCTGTCTTTTAGATGGAGATTTAATTAGGGATCTTTTTAAAAACGATGTTGATCACTCAATAGATGGTAGAAGAAAAAATGCAGAACGCTTGTCAACAATTTCTAAGTTTTTAAATGATCAAGATATCCCAGTTATTGCAGCAGTTCTTTCAATATTTCCAGAATGGCAAAAATGGAATAGAAAAAATATAAAAAATTACTTTCAAATATATATCAAAGTTTCAATGGATAAACTTGAATCAAGAGAAACAAAAGGATTATATAAAGAAGCAAGAAAAGGGAATATTAAAAATGTCGTTGGAGTAGATATTGATTTTCCTGAACCATATCATTCAGACTATATAATTGACAATAATGTAGATAATTTAAACTTTGATTTAATAGCAGACAAAATTTTAAATTTACCCTTTTTTAAAATGTTCTAATGTTTGTCATGATAAGTTCTATTATATTATTATATTTAATTTTCGAAATAATACTAAAATTAATTATAACTGTAGAAAAAAAAAATATTCAATGGCTTTTAACTAATAAAGATAAATACCCTACTTTAAATAAAGAGGCCGTTAAAAAATTTATAAACTCTAGTTTTCATCCAGAATTAGGATGGTATAGAAAACCTGGTTCCACTGGAGAAGAAGTTGGGGTTAATGGGAAGGTTTTTTATTCAATAGATACTGACGGTTCAAGAAAAAAAATTTTTGCTAATAAACCTACAAAAATTGCAACTTTTGGTGACTCATTTGCTTTTTGCCGTCAAGTAAACGACGAAGACACATGGCAATCGCAGATATCTAAAAGATTGTGTGTTAATATACAAAATTTTGGTGTGGGAAATTACGGCTTAGATCAAGCTTTTTTAAGATTTAATTTATCAAGATTGTCTAAAGATACCAATGTTATCATTGTAATGTTTGTGCCAGAAACAATCTGTCGAATCCAATCACAGTGGAAACATTATTTGGAATTTGGTAATACATTTGCATTTAAACCAATGTTCAAAATAAATTCTAAAAACAAATTAAATCTAATACCAAATCCAATTAAAAATGAAATCAGTTTAATCAATTATAATAATTTTATAAAAAAAATCCAAAAAGATGATAGATTTTATAAAGAAAAATTTCTTCCTAGTATAATAAAATTTCCATTTACTTTAAATCTATGTAATCAAATGAGTTTTAAATCAAAATTAACTTATTTTGCCTGTCTTCGTTTTTTATCAAGAATTATTAAAAGAAAATCTACAGCTATAGATAATAAAATAATGCATTATATCATTCATAACAATCTAAGATTTTCACACACACTTTATAAAGATATAACTTCTAGAAAGTTACTAAGTCGTATCATTAGTGAGTTTGATAAAAAAGCAACTATTAATAATAAAAAAATTTATTTTGTTATTACACCACAATTACTTGATTTGAAAATACGAAAAGCAGTTAATAAACTTGCATATGAAAATTTTTACCATAATCTAAAATCAGAATTTAATATTGTTGATCTTACCAAAGATTTGTTTGATTTTCCACTTGATGCATTATATGTTAACGATATTTATGGAGGTCACTTGTCAGTATACGGCAATAAAGTTGTATCAAAACTGATTGAGAGTAAAATTTCAATCAACCCTTAGGACACAGGTAATCATGAGAATAACTTATAGATATAAAGACAATAAGAATTATTGGCAAAAGAGATGGGATGATATTTCTGCCGACGAACCAATGCAAAATAAAAATGTTTACCCTTTAAAATATGCAATATCTACTACTGCGATGGACAAAAATGGAAAAATTCTCGAAGCTGGCTGTGGGGCTGGAAGAATTTTACGTTATTATCATAACAATGGTTTTAAGATAAAAGGATTTGATTTTATAAAAACTGCTGTTAACAAATTAAAGGATAAAGACCCTTCATTAGATGTTGAGGTTGGTGATATTACTAACATGGACTTCAAAGATAGAAGTTTTGATTATATTTTGTGTTTTGGTCTTTATCACAACTTAGAAAAAAATTTAGAAAAAGCAGTATTAGAAACACATAGAGTCCTTAGAAACGGAGGAAAAGTTTGTGCGTCTTTCAGAGCAGATAATCTTCAGACAAAGTTAGTTGATTATCTAACGGAAAAAAAGACAAATTCATCTTTAAAATCTAAAAAAAAATATTTTCATAAAATTAATTTAACAAAAAAAGAGTTTTGTGACTTATTTACTAAGAATGGTTTCAAAATTAATAAAGTGACTGCTGTTGAAAATATGCCTATTCTTTATAAATTCAAGTTTTTTAGGGCCAAAAATCATAAAAATTTTGATGAGAATATTGCACGATCTGAAGGATATAGACTTTCATCTTTAGGTTCTGTTTTGCAAAAATTCATGATGTATTTTTTCCCCGACCAATTTTGTAACATATATGTTTTAATTGCGACAAAATATGGTACATAATTCAAATATAGCATTTTTTCTCAATTATAAACTTACTAATTCAATCAAAATTTTCAGAGTTATTAAAATTATTTATACTTTTTATATCAAATTAAACTTTTTATTTAAAAAATGTATAATTGCGGAATTTATAAAAATGAATATTTAGAAATCATAACTCTTATTTTTGATATAAGTAGTTCAAAATAGACATTCTTTTAATGATTTTAATTGTATATATATTTATCCAAAAATATTTTTATAAAAATATATGAAAGGTTGAGTTTAAATTTGGTTATTAGTTCTGTTTTACAAAAATTTTACTAATTTTTTTTATAAATTCATTTTGTTATTTATATGTTGTTATAGCATATAAGGAGTATTAAAATTATGTGTGGTTTTGTAGCATGTTGGGGATCAAGGAATACAGAATTTAAGGGTATTAATAGAGTCAAGCATCGTGGACCTGATAATACAAGTTTTTGGGTGTCTCCATCAGGAGAATACCCCGTTTTCTTAGGTCATGTTAGGTTGTCGATAATAGATCTAAACACCCAAAGTAATCAGCCAATGTCGTTTGGGGATAGATATCACATCGTTTATAATGGTGAGATATATAATTATATTGAACTTAAAGAAGAATTATTGAGTTTAGGTCATAAATTTAAAACTAATAGTGACACTGAGGTTTTGCTAGTTGGACTTATTAATTATGGACATAATTTCCTACTAAAATGTAATGGTATGTGGTCTCTTTGTTTATATGACAGCAAAAAAAGAAAAGTTTTGCTTGCTAGAGATAGATTTGGCATAAAGCCTCTTTACTATTCATTTCTAAATGATGGTACATTAGTTTGTGCTTCTGAAATGAAAGCCATATATGATTTTATGACTGATCTAAAATTAAATGACGATGCTGACAGACGCTTTGCATTTATGTTTGATAGCGAGTACGAAAGTTCAACTATTTTTAAGAATATTTTTAAAATTAAGCCAGGTCATTATTCTTATTTTGACTGTGATAAAAAACAGATAAATCAAATTCGTTGGTGGAATACGCTTGATCATTTGGTTCAGCCTAGCTCTAAATACACTAATCAAGTTAGTGAATGGCGAGAACTTTTTCTTGATTCAGTCAAAATTAGAATGAGGTCTGATGTAAAGATAGGAAGTGCACTCAGTGGTGGTTTAGATTCTTCTTCTATTTATTGTGCTATGTCACATATTTCAAAACTAAATGGTACTAAAAATAATCATTGGGCTAATGCATTTTGTGCACATTATCCTGGTAGTACTTTAGACGAAGTTAGGTGGGCAACGGAGGTGTGTGATTACACTGGTACAAAGCTCAATTCAGTTCTAATTGATCCGTTAAATGCTGGTTATAGTTTAACAGAATCAATTTATCAGACTGAGGATCCTTACTTAACCATCCCATTACCTATGTTAGCTGTCTATAAATCAATTAGTAAAAATAATATCAAAGTTACTTTAGATGGTCATGGTGCTGATGAAATGTTTAGTGGATACGGTCATTTGGCATCTTTACTAACTCCAAGAAATAAAGAATTTTCTAATGAAATTTTAAATATTATTAGATCTCTTGAAACAGGGGTTTATAAATCAAATAAAACTCATAATTTTCTAACGCAAGTTATGAAAAGCTTTAAATACAGAGCTGGCAAGAGTTATTTTTTAAGATCTTTATTGAAGATCATTACTGGACAACTCTCGCTTTCCTCATTTTATCTTAATAATGATATAAACTTAGAAAAAGATACTAGATTTCAAAAATTTGACTCCTTAACCAAGGATCTTTATGAAATCTTTCACTTTACAATATTACCAACTTTATTAAGAAACTATGATAAATATTCCATGTCATCTGGTGTTGAGGTTAGAATGCCATTCATGGATTGGCGCCTAGTTACATTCACGTTTTCATTGCCAGCAACATCAAAAGTTGGAAATGGTTATACAAAAAGAATTTTAAGGGACGCTATGAAGGGAATAGTTCCCGATACTATTAGATTAAGGAGAGATAAAATAGGTTGGAATGCGCCTGTTCATGAATGGCTATCTGGGCCCTTAAAATCTGAAATAGATGATTCTTTATCTCTTTCATCAAGCAAAAATTGCATGCGACAATGGAAAAATTTTAGTACCCTTAATAAACCTAATTATTTTGATGCAGAAAATGCTTGGAAGAGAATTCTTCCAAGTATTTGGAAGAACTCGATTAAGTAAATTAAAATGATATTAGAAATTATAATTCCAACTTATAAACGATATAATGAATTAATCAGGTCAGTTAAAATTATCTTATTTCAGATTTCATCTTTTAATTTAAATTCTTTTGTCTCATTGCGTGTGGTCGATGATTGTTCCCCTAATTTTGATAAGACTGCCTTCAAAAAAAGTTTTAGTGACAATACTTCTTTTACCTTAGAAATAAATAATCATAATAAAGGGATGAACAAAAATATTTACGATTCTGTAAGATCATCAGAAGCGCAATTTTGTACTATTTTAACGGATGATGATTGGTTAGAATCTAATTCTTTAATAGAAATATGCAAACTTTTACAAGAAATTATCGAATTAAAGTATGGTCCTAATATTCTTGGTTTTGTGGGGCCTAGATATTCATTTCGTGAAAATGGTGAACTTTCTAGTATTGTATGCAAGATGAATAGTAGCTGTAAAGTACTTCCCTCTGGTCCTTTTTCTGCAGTTAGATATTGTAAACTTGGTTTTATATTAACAGGGTTAATATTTAAGCCTTCCGCAATAGATTTTAAGATTTGGAGTAATAATTTAGATAATGCATATTTTCCATTATTATATTTGGCACAATTATTAAACGATGGCAATTTTCTTTATTATAAAAATGACTGGTTTCATCACATTGTTTTAAATGAATGTCATTGGGAATCTTGGGGTAGTAATGAGGTCAGCCAATATAATAAAATCACATCTGATTATCTTATGGCTTTAGATATTATACATTCTAGATATGTTTCGAAAAATTTTTTAATTTATGTATCTTCACTTTACGAATTATTTTTATTTGTTTCAAAGATTGATATAACATATGTTTCTTCGAATTCAAATTTACCCTGGAAATCAAAATCCTTAAAATTTATATTTTCAATAAGTTGGATTTTATTCGCCCCATTGAGATATTTTAAAAGGATTAAAAGTTATGCATATTAAAATATCATACTCTACATTAATTTTATTTTCGTTAATTTTTTCTTCTATTGTAGGTATTATTTTACAGCAGAGATTATTTGATTTTGCTCATACTTATGGGAATTCTCTAAAACTCTTTCTATATTTTACTTTTATTATAAATATTATATTAATTGCTATTTATTATTCTGCTTTGCCATCAATAATGTTTCTTCCTGTAGGAATAATTTTTTTGATACCTTATTTACTATCTCAGGAATTTTTTCTTGGAAAGATTGTACTGATTTTCTTTTATCTTTCAGCATCATATTTCTATCTTTTTAAAGTCAACACATCTTCTATTAAATTTTTAAAGTACCCCTTTTATTTTTATGCAGGATATATATCTTTTAAATTGTTGATTGGGTATTCTGTAAATGATGTATTTGATAATTCATCAAATTGGATAAGTTTTTATGGTATTCTTTTGATAGCACCCTACCTTTTTTTATGTGTTTATCATAGAACGCAAGTTTCTTTTTTTTCTGTGGGTGTTTTATTATTCCTTTCTTTATTATCCCTCAGTAGATCAGGAATTATTAGTTCTTCCATTTTATTTTTATCAATTCTTATTTATAGCTTTGGTTTAAAGCGGTCAATTTTAATATTTTCAATTTTATTTATTAGTATCATAACAATATACAATTTATTTTATTTTGAGAGTTTTTCTTCTGTAGATCAGTGGCGAATGCAAAACTTTTTAAGTGACGGTGGCAGAAAATCATTAAATTATCTCTTCATACAAAAATTTGGAGTCGAAAACATTTTTTTGCCCTTTGATTTTAATTATTTCTCCAGATTTTTGGGGTACTCTAATGTTCATAATTCTTATATAAATCTTTTTGGACGTGATTTTATTTTTGGTTTATTAATCACTTTTTCTTTTATTATTTTTTTTCTTTCTAGTTACTGTTTATCACTAAAGCTGATACTGTTATCTTGTATTTTTCGCATTTTTACAGATGAGGGTGCTTTGTTCGGATATTTTGACATTGTTTTTTATTTTCCTTTTTTTCTTTTACTATCAAGATTTACTAGTCTAAAACATGAATAAAATTTTTCACCATGTAAATTTAATAGGTTGGGATGAAATATTATCGAATCATAATAAATATAATGAATCTCGATCTTATTATTACTGTGATACTTGGTCTCTTTTAATAATCGCGCTTTTTTGGGGTACAGTTTTGAAAAGATTTCCAGGGCCTCAACAATGGTATTCTCTGCAAGACAAATCTGGTTTCTTAATTTTATCAGCTAATACTTTACTAACAAATTCTTTTGTTTTACCCTTTTTTAATTCCAATATAAGTATGATTAAATTTGCTAAATCATTTTCCAGCACTAATACAAATTTAATAATTGGTATTTCTTCTCCAAAGCAAAATTTACTTTCATATTTTATGGTTAAGTACTCTAACTTACCTATTAATTGTAATATTTATTGCTTGGGCGCTGCTATCTATTATGCACCAAAATTTTTCATTCCCTTTTTCTCATTTTTATTTTATTCACCACTTAGAGCTTTTTTAAAAATGTTTTTAACATTTAAATACATTTTTCTTGCCTTTAGGCATCCGCGATTGTTTTCTTCATATCTTAATCTTTTCAAATAATTTTATGAAAATACTTATAACAGGCGCAAGTGGATTTATTGGTTCTAAATTACTCAAAGTTTTACAAAATAGTAAGTTTAGGCTAGCTGCAACGTATAGATCTGCGCCTGAAGAAATAAAAGATTTCGTTGTTACCCCTTTTATTGTAGGAAATATCAATGCACATTCTAACTGGTCTCGTGCCTTGATTGGACAGGAAGTTGTGGTTCACACAGCTGCTCGCAATCATTTGATGATCGAAGACAAAAGTAATATTTTACAAGAATATCGTAAAGTAAATGTTGATGGGACATTAAATTTGGCTCTACAAGCTGTAAATGCCGGAGTTAAACGGTTTATATTTATTAGCTCTATAAAGGTAAATGGTGAGCAAACTAAAATTGGGAGTTTGTTTAAGGCCGATGATGTTCCTGAGCCCGAAGATGCATACGGAATTACTAAATTAGAAGCAGAACAGGGGCTTCAAAAAATAGCTTTTGAAACTGGTTTAGAGTTAGTAATAATTCGACCTACCATAGTTTATGGACCTGGTGTAAAAGGAAACTTTAATAACATTGTTAAGTTGCTTAGAAGAGAGTTACCACTTCCCTTCGGTGCTGTAAATAACAAACGTTCTTTGATTGGGCTAGAAAATCTTGTTGATTTAATTATCACTTGTGTTGATCATCCTGGAGCAATAAATCAGGTTTTTTTGGCGAGTGATGGTCATGACCTTTCAACAACAGAATTGTGTCAAAAGGTTTGTAAAGCGATAGGTAAGTCGTCTAATCTAATAGCTGTGCCTGAGTGGTTATTGAGGTTTACTTTTAGATTAATAGGCAAAAAAGCTATAGAGATAAGGTTATTAGGTTCATTACAAGTAGATATAGATAAAGCAAAAGATTTATTAGGTTGGACACCGCCTTTTACCGTTGATGAGTGTCTTAGTAGTTTTATTGTTGATGATAATAGGGATTAATGAATTTATGATAAGGATTCTTGATATTTTATTTTCGCTGATAGGTTTGTTATTTGGATTACCAGTTCTAATTATTATAACAGTTTTTGGTTTCTTTGATAGTGGTTCTCCTTTTTTTAGGCAAGAAAGAGTAGGACGAAATATGAAACCATTTTCTCTAATTAAGTTTAGGACCATGTATATCAACACATCAAGTGTGGCAACTCATTTAGTAAATAGTTCATCTATCACACCTTTAGGTAATTTCCTTCGCAAACGTAAATTAGATGAATTGCCACAACTTTGGAATGTACTTAAAGGTGATATGAGTTTAGTAGGGCCTCGCCCAAGTCTATTTAATCAAAAAGATGTGATTAAGGCCCGTTTTTTATTGGATGTATATAGTGTGCGACCAGGTATTACAGGCTTAGCAGTAATCAATAATATTGTTATGGACACGCCTAAACTGTTAGCCCAAACTGACGCCAAAATGATAGTAAGTTTGTCAGTGGCTAAATATTTCGAATATATCTTTTTAACCGTTAAAGGTAAGGGGCAGGGTGATAGAGTTCTTCGTTAACATTTGTTTATAAAAAAAATGACTACAATCCTACTTTCTAACATATTAAAACTATATCAAGA
>MDTC01223682.1_pt1 | contig 32387 bp, 33 predicted proteins | sample 811181 | NCBI WGS metagenome assembly MDTC01 (sample SAMN05326644, study PRJNA326480) | marine metagenome | isolation source: seawater | place: Pacific Ocean: North | collected 2011
AAAAATACAAGCCTGAATTCATGATTGATTTAGCAACCTTAACTGGTGCTATCATAGTTTCTTTAGGATCAGAGTATGCTGGACTTTTTTCAAATGATGACAAGTTATCTAAACAAATTTTAAATGCAGGTATGGAAGTTGAAGAAAAACTATGGAGAATGCCACTACATAAAAATTATGATAAACTTATAAATTCTAAAAATGCTGATATGCAAAATATAAATTATGTTGGCGGTGCTGGATCAACAACAGCAGCACAATTTTTACAAAGATTTATTTTAAATAAAACTTCATGGGCACATCTTGATATTGCAGGTATGGCTTTTTCAAAATATGGTGGAGCCTTAAATTCAGGAGGTGCAACTGGATTTGGAGTAAGACTATTAAATCAACTAGTAGAAGAAAATTATGAGTAGTATAGAACAAACTCTATCAATCATTAAACCAGATGCGGTAGAAAGAAACCTTACCGAAGATATTAAAAATATTTTTACCAAAAATAACTTAAAAATTTTAAAGAGCAAAAAAATACATATTTCAAAAGAAGAAGCTGCTGAATTCTATAAAATTCATCAGGCAAGGCCTTTTTATGATGATTTATGTGCTTATCTTTCATCAGGACCAATATTCGTGATGGTATTAGAAGGCAATGATTCTGTAGCATTAAATCGGAAGCTTATGGGTGCTACGAATCCTAAAGATGCAGAACCCAATACTATTAGAAAGATATATGGCATATCTATCGATAAAAATTCTGTTCATGGTTCAGACTCAACAGATAATGCAAAAATAGAAATTGATTTTTTTTTTAAAGATTAATTCTGTCTAAAAATATTAATAATAGACTCCGAATAGGCTTTATATTCTTTTGCTTGAATTTTAACTCTTAAAGTTTCCTCATTATCTTTTAATTTTACAAAAACTTTTTTTTTTAAAATTATTTTTCCTGAGTCTAGTTTATTATTTACATAATGAACCGTACATCCTGTTAATTTTTCTTTATTTTGTAAAACTCTTTTAAAGGTATTTAGTCCTTTGTATTTTGGTAAAAGAGACGGATGAATATTAATTATTTTACGATCAAATTTATTTATAATTTTTTTATTCAAAATTTTCATATATCCCGCAAGACAGATTAAAGAAATATTTCTTTTTTTAAATTCATTTAAAATAAATTCTAAGTTTATTATTTTATTTAAATCAATAATTATAAAAGGGATATTATATAATTTTGCAAACCTTAAACCTCTAGCGTTTTTATTATTGCAAACAATGTAATTTATATTGATTGGAAAATTATATTCTCTGGAATTTTTAAGTAAGGCTTTTAAATTAGTGCCTGAGCCAGAAATAAAAACACAAGCATTTTTTTTTACCATTTAATCTTATTAAAAATATTTATTTTATTTTTATTTTTTGAAATAAAACCAATTTGATAAGGCATATATTGCTTAGAAAAGTATTTATTAATTTTATAAACATTATTTTTTTTTACAATTAAACAGAATCCAACTCCACAATTAAAGGTTTTCAACATTTCATGGTCAGTAATATTATTAGATTTTATCCATTTAAATATATTTTTAATTTTAATTTTTGCTAGATCTATATTTAAACTCAAGTCTTCAGGTATTGATCTAACAAGATTATTAATCAAGCCACCACCCGTTATATGTGCAGCACTATGAAGTAAATTATTTTTTGTTAAATTTAAAACTTCTTTTGTGTAGATTTTAGTAGGAGTTAATAATTGATTCTTTATTTTTTTACTAATTTTTTTATTATTTAAAAACGATCTTATCAAAGAATATCCATTAGAGTGAACTCCACTTGAGGGAACAGCTAACACAATATCGCCAGCCAAAACATTTTTTTTGTGAAGTAGTTTTTTTTTAGATACAATACCAACAGAAAAGCCAGCTAGATCAAACTTATTGCTATCATAAATTCCAGGCATTTCCGCAGTTTCTCCTCCAACAAGATTACAATCTGAAATATTACAGCCTTTAACTATCCCATTAAGAATTTGTTTTAGCTTATTAAATTTGATTTTCCCTACAGCAATGTAATCTAAAAAAAACAAAGGCTTAGCACCTTGAACTATTAAATCATTTACGCACATAGCTACCAGATCTATACCTATGGTATCAAATTTATTGAATTGATTAGCTAAATCTATTTTTGTTCCCACGCCGTCAGTACTAGAAACGATCAACGGGTCTTTTATTTTTATTTTACTGATGTCAAAAGTTGAGCCAAATGAGCCAATATTATCTCTATTTAAGTGTTTATTCTTCTTTTTGACATTTTTTTTTGAAATCTTTGCAATATGTTCTACAAAACGGTCAGCTAAGTTTATGTTAACTCCACTTTTTTTATAGGTATTTTTTGTTTTTTGCATGAATAAAATGATAATTATTTGAAATGAATAAATTATTTTATATATTTTGTATAATAGTCTTTCTATTTAAAACTCAAACTGTTTTTTCAAATAATTTAATTTATGATGTTAATAATATTGAAGTAAGTGGCAAAATAAACAATGTTTTAGATAAAAAAAAAATAATTCAAACTGCTTTCAAAAAAGCATTCATAATTTTTACCGATAAAACACTTCTTAAGAGCGATGCATCGAATTTATATGAAACAAAAATTAGTACGATCGAAAATTTAGTGTTTGCCTATCAAATCGTTAAAGAAGAAAAAAAAATTAGAAATGTGAGTACTTTAACTGTTAATATCAAATTTGATCAAAAAAAAATAAATAATTTTCTTGCTAAAAATAGTATTTCCTATGCGGACGTCTCGAACATATCTTTAACTTTACTACCGGTACTTATTAGAGAAAAAGAAGTATTTATGTTTACTGATAATTTTTTCTATAATAATTGGATTGAGTCCAGTGACGACTCAGAGAATATTGAGGATATTTTGATTAACTATAATTTAGCATTAGAAAATATTGAAGACCTTCAATACATAAATCAAAATAGAGAAAATTTAGAACTAATTAATACAAATGATCTTACTTCGTTAAACGATAAAAGTGATTATGCCTTTTTGTTAATCTATTTTACTGAAAAAAAACTGAAAGCTTATATAAAAACTTCTATAAAAAAAAAAGAGATAAATAAAAGCATAGATTTAAAAATACATCCGAACAACGAGGTCAAAACTTATAAGGAAGCTATAATTGTTTTAAAAGAGGAGATTACTCAAATTTGGAAAAGTCAAAATTTAGTAGATGTTAACACACCAGCCTTTTTAGATTTATTTTTAGAGATTAAGAAAACAAACGATTATTTAAAACTGAGTTCTATTTTAAATTCTATTGATTTAGTTGAGAAGTATTCTGTATTAGAAATGACAAATGAGTACACAAAAGTACGAATAAAATACAAGGGAAAATTAAATAAATTAAAATACAAACTTCTAGAAAAAAAATCTAAAATTAGAATTATCGACAATGTATGGAAAATAAAAGTTAGTTAAAATGAATCAGTTAATTTTTAAGTTTCCATTTAAAACTAATTATTTCGAAGAAGATTTTTTTGTTTCCACAAATAATTTTGAAGCTTATAAATTAATTGAAAATTGGCCTAAATGGTCCAGCAGATTTATAAATATTTTTGGTCCAACAGGTTGTGGAAAAACACACTTAGCCAATATTTTCAATAAAAAAATTAGTTCTTTTTTTTTAAAAGCGTCAGAATTAAATAATAATTCTCTTTCTTTTATTAAATTAAAAGAGTGTTTAATTATTGATGATTATGAAAATAATATTGAGGAAAAATTATTTTACTCTGTTTTAAATCAATGCCTTTTATCTAATCAATATATTATTATAAATTCTTTAAATCCCATCCAATCCTTTGAAATCAAACTCAAAGACTTAAAATCAAGATTTGATAGTTTTGTTAATATTGGCATTAATTTACCAACAGATGAGTTAATAAAAGTAATTATAAGTAAAAATTTTTCAGATAAACAGGTTAAAATAGACGATAAGTTGTTGGATTATATTTTAAAAAATATTGATAGATCTTACGAAAGTATATTTAATTTAATTGATAAATTAGATAATTTTTCTTTATCTGCTGGAAAATCTATAAATATTAATTTAATTAAAAAAGCATTAAAAAATGAATAAATACAGAACTCATAATTGCTCAGAATTAACGGATTCAGATTCTGGTAAAAAAGTATATTTATCTGGTTGGCTTCATAGGAAGAGAGATCACGGTAATTTACTTTTTATAGATTTGCGAGATCATTTTGGAATTACTCAATGTGTAATTGAAAATAAAAATCAATTTTTTAAAATACTTGAGAATCTTAGTTCAGAATCTGTGATAAAAATTTACGGAATTGTTGCTAAAAGAGAATCTGGAACAGAAAACAAAGATTTAAAAACAGGAAAAATTGAAATTAATATCGATAATATTGAAATTTTATCAGAAGCCAAAGATTTGCCGATGCCAGTTTTTGGCGAACAAGAATATCCTGAAGATATAAGGTTAAAATATAGATTTTTAGATCTTAGAAGAAATGAAATGCATAAAAATATTATTTTAAGGGCAAAGGTCATTTCTTTTATAAGAAGCGAGATGACAAAAATAGGTTTTTTAGAATTTCAAACTCCTATTCTAACATCATCAAGTCCTGAGGGTGCAAGAGATTTTTTGGTTCCTAGCAGGCTAAATCCAGGAAAATTTTACGCCTTGCCACAAGCTCCACAACAATTCAAACAATTAATTATGGTCGCAGGTTTTGATAAATATTTTCAAATAGCTCCTTGTTTTAGAGATGAAGATGCAAGAGCAGACCGCAGCCCTGGTGAATTTTATCAATTAGATATCGAGATGTCTTTTGTTGAGCAAGAAGATGTGTTTGAAGTTGTGGAAAAACTAATGATTAATTTATTTAAAAACTTTTCTTCAAAAGAATTAATGTTCAAAAAATTTCCTAGAATTTCTTATGATGAAGCAATGCTCAACTATGGTACGGACAAGCCAGATCTAAGAAATCCTTTATTGATACAAGACTTAACCAACATATTTACAAGAGAAGATGTAACTTTTGATATATTTAAGAAGTTAGTGAAATCAGGATCAAAAGTGAGGTGTATAGTAACTAAAAATACAAAAGCAAAGCCAAGAAGTTTTTTTGACAATATTGATAAATGGGCAAAAGAACAAGGTGCATCTGGTTTAGCTTATTTTACTATTGAGAAAGAAAAAGAAATTTCGGCTAAAGGTCCTGTAGGTAAATTTTTTAAACAAGATGCTCTAAAAGAAATAATGAAAATTACCTCTGCAGAAATAGGAGATAGTATATTTTTTGCATGTGGCAAGGTTAAAGAAATTGAAAAAATTACTTCATTAGCAAGAGAAAAAATAGCGGAAGATTTAGATATTATCGATGAAAATAAATTTGCATTTTGTTGGATAGTCGATTACCCAATGTTTGAAATAGACGAATTAAGTAAAAAAATCCAATTTAGTCACAATCCTTTTTCTATGCCGCAAGGAGATATTAAAAAAGTTAATTTTGAAAAACCTTTAGAAATTAAAGCATATCAATACGATATAGTTTGCAATGGTATCGAATTGTCGTCTGGTGCAATCAGAAATCATATTCCTGAATTAATGTACAAGCTGTTTTCAATAGCTGGCTACGATAAAAATCAAGTAAACGAAAAATTTAGTGGAATGATAAATGCATTAAGTTTTGGTGCACCCCCTCACGGCGGGATAGCGCCTGGAATCGATAGAATTGTAATGTTGTTAGCGGGTGAGAAAAATATTAGAGAAGTTACTCTTTTTCCTTTAAACCAAAATGCACAAGATCTTTTAATGGGAGCGCCTACAGATATAGACGAGAAGCAGTTAAAGGAACTTAATATTAAAATAGATAAAAAAGTTAATTCTTAGTTTTCAAATTAATTCTTATATCACTAAGATCTACAAGTTTATCTTCATAATTACTTCTTACAAACCCTTTTGAAGTAATATTTTTCACTATCTTTAAAAATTTATCATCACTAGATTCATCAGTTATTTCTCTAGTGTTTTTAATCGGTGGAGTATGCGCCATTTCTTCTTTGCCAAGATAAGATATAGCGAGTTCTCTAAAAACATAATCTAAAATTGAAGTAGCACTTAAAATTCTATCGTTACCCTCAACACTTCCTGATGGTTCAAATTTAGTGTCTACAAAAGCGTCAACAAACTCATCCAACGGTACACCATATTGCAATCCTAAAGAGATTGCGATTGCAAAGTTATTCATTAATGCCTTGACCAACTCACCTTCTTTGTTGGTATCAATGAAAATTTCTCCAATTTTTCCATCATCGTATTCTCCCGTATGCAGATAAATTTTGTGCTCACCAATTGATGCTTTTTGAATATAACCTTTTCTTCGATCAGGCATTTTGAACCTTGAGCTTATTTGGCTTTTAATTTTAGAACTCTCTTCTTTAGATTGTGAAAGCTGGGTATTTTTTAAAACAACTTTGTCAGCAACTATTTGATCTAAGTCAGTAAAATTTTCATCTTTTTTGTCAAACGATTTAGATTTATCACCAATTTTTTTGGTTTTTCTATTATTTAGTTTAACGTCTATAACTTCAACTTCGCCATCATTTCGGCTATCAATTTTAGACAATTCCGAGTCATTAAGTTCATCAAGCGTATGAACAGTTTTAAAGGTGCAGGTATAATAGGTTTCGACAATAAATTTTTTCATATCAAGATTTAGGAATCAATATTTGAAGATATATACCAAATATAGTAAGTGTCTAGAAATTAATATACAATCTTGAAGTGTGTAAATAAAAAATGAACTTAAAACAAATCTTTACGTGGTGGCACAAACAAACTTTTGGAACATTTTTAAAAACTTTATTTTTTGGAAAATTCGTTGGAAAAGATTCTTTTGGAAATAAATATTATAAGAATAAAAATAATGAAAGATGGGTTATATATAAAAATAATATTGAGGCATCAAAAATAACATCTGAATGGTTTCTTTGGATGCATCATACTATAGATGAATTACCTAACATAAAAAAAGAAAAATATTTGTGGCAAAAACAACATTTAGAAAACCAGACAGGCACATCAAACGCTTACCAGCCAAATAAAATATCAAAATCAAACAATTCTAAAAAAAAATATGAAACTTGGAAAAATTAGTATATTTTTTTTTATATTTTTTTCAATAATAAATGCGGAAGAGCGTATAAATACTGTTCCATTAGTAAATCTAGAAAATTTAGAACCTAGTTTTGAGGCTGAAGATTCAGAAAATCAAAATAATTTAAATAAAGAAAACTTAAGCTTAAAAGAAAAAAAAATCCCTCAAACAACAAGTCAAGAAATTATGGTCAACATAATAGCTTTGGATAAAATAACAGCTAAAACTTCTAATATTAATTTATTTTTAGGAGAGACAAAAAAATTTGGCTTACTAGAAATAAAAGCATTAAAATGTGGAAATGTTGAGTCTGAATTAGAACAAGGTCAAGCAGCTTACATTCAAGTCAAAGATCTATCAGATAATTTAAATAATCAAGTTTTTGTTTTTAATGGCTGGACATTTTCTTATAGCACTACTTTAAACCCAATAGATCATCCAGTTTATGATTTGTGGCTTATTAGTTGTGAGAATGTTTAAAAGAATTTTTCTTTTGAAAGCCAATTAGTATCAAAATCAGAACTAACGAATTTTTCGTGTTTAAGAATTTTTTTATGTAAATCTATTGTAGTAGTTATACCTTCTAGAACAAACTCATCTAACGATCTCAATGTTCTTTGAATTGCCTCTGTTCTATTTCTACCTTTACATATTACTTTCGCAATTAAACTGTCATAATAAGGAGTAATTTTACAACCTTGAAAAATCGATCCGTCAACTCTAGTTCTGAATCCCGAAGGTTGATGACAAACACTTATTGTTCCAGGGCTAGGTTGAAAATTTAAAGCTGGATTTTCAGCATTAATTCTACATTCAATTGAATGACCTCTAGGATCTATATCATTTTGTTTTAAAGCGGTTTCTCCTGAGAATGCTATCCAAAGCTGTTCCTTAACAATATCTATCCCAGTTTGAACTTCAGTAACTGGATGTTCAACTTGGACCCTTGTATTCATTTCTAAAAAATAAAATTTTCCATCTTCATAGATAAATTCGACGGTACCAGCTCCTTCGTATCCAATTTGTTCAACCATCTTAACTGTTTTGTTAAGCAAATTTTCTCTTTGTTCTTGTGTTAAAACAGGGCTAGGAGTCTCTTCTATTAATTTTTGATGTCTTCTTTGAACAGAACAATCTCTTTCTCCTAGATGTATTGTTCTATTTTTACCAGACATTATTTGTACTTCTATATGCCTAGGATGTTTAAAGTATTTTTCAATATAGAGTTCGTCATTACCAAAATATTTTTTTGCCTCTGTTTTTGCAGTCAAAAAAAGATTTTCTAGCTTACTTTCATCATCAACTATTTTCATACCTTTACCACCACCTCCAGCTGCCGCTTTAATAAGTACCGGATAACCAATTTCTTTACAAAGTGACTTGGCTTCTTCGAAAGATTTCACTCCACCCTCAGACCCTTCGATAATAGGCAATCCATATTTTTTTGCTATTTTTTTTGCTTGAATCTTATCACCCATTTCACTGATGAGTTTTGAACTTGGTCCTATGAATTTAATTCCATGCTTAGTTACAACTTCTGCAAATTTTGAATTTTCCGACAAAAAACCATAACCAGGGTGAATTGCTTCAGCTCCAGTCAAATCAACTGCTGACATTAAAGATGAAATATTTAAATAACTATTTTGAGGTTGGTGAGAACCTATACACACACTCTCGTCGGCAAGTCTTACATGCATCGAATCAGAGTCAACATCTGAATGAACGGCTACTGTTTTAATACCCCATTCTTTACAAGCTCTTATTATTCTAACAGCAATTTCTCCTCTGTTAGCGATCAAGACTTTTTTAAACATTAGTTTATTTCAAAAGAATTAAGGTTTGCCCAAATTCCACAGGTTGCCCGTCTTTTACTAAAATTTCTTTTACTTCTCCATCGCCGGTAGAAGGAATGTGATTCATAGTTTTCATAGCTTCAACTATCATTATTGTCTGTCCTTTTTTTATTTTATCTCCAATTTTGATAAATTGCTTTGCACCTGGCTCAGCAGCTAAATAAGCGGTGCCAATTATCGGAGATTTTATACGAACTCCATCCTCTGTTTCACTTAGGACAGCCTTATTGTTAGAAACTACAGTGTCAGATATTTTACCCACATTAGATGTCTTTAAGGTTTTAGATACTTTTACTTTAGTGTCTCCACTCTGATATTCAAGTTCTGTTAATTTAAACTCTTCTAAATTATCTACGAGCTCTTTAATTAATTTTTTATCTATTTTCATTTTTTATAATTTCTTTTAGTCCTTCTAATGCTAAAATATATCCTTTGATACCAAATCCACAAATAATACTCCTAACTGCTTTACTTATTAAAGATTTATGCCTGAATTCTTCTCTGTTGTAAATATTTGTAATGTGTAATTCTATAATAGGTATAGTTAGTATCATTAAAGCATCCCGAATTGCTACTGATGTGTGTGTATATCCTGCTGCATTGATTATCAAACCATGATATTTTTTTCTTGAACTTTGAATAAAGTCTACAATTTTACCCTCAATATTTGACTGTTTGAAAGTTAATTGAACATTTTTTTTCTTTGCGAAATTTTTACAGTCTTTTTCAATTTGATTTAATGTTATATTTCCATATTTTTCTTTCTCTCTTTCACCTAAAAGATTAAGATTTGGTCCGTTAATAATAATAATTTTATGCTTCATTTTATGAAAAGTAAGTATATTAAATATCTTAATTATGGCAAAAATACAATTAAATGGTCGTAAATTAGAATTAAACAATAAATATTCTATAGATACACTATTAAAAAAATATAAAATTGACAGTAAAAAAATTGCAGTAGAACTAAACGGTAAAATAATAAGTCGAAGTAAATATAAATTAATTTACATAAAAAATAAGGACAAAATTGAAATAGTACATTTCATTGGAGGCGGTTAAGTCATGAAAAAAGATATTTTAAAAATAGGTAATCAGATTTTAAATTCAAGATTAATTGTAGGAACAGGTAAATACAAAAATTTTAACGAGACCGCAAGGGCAGTAAAAGCTTCAGGTGCAGACATGGTTACAGTAGCTGTGAGAAGAGTAAATATTTTAGATAAAAAAAAACCCTTACTTACTGATTTTTTAAATCCTAAAAAAATTAAATATCTCCCAAATACTGCGGGGTGTTTTAATGCGGATGAGTCACTAAGAACACTTCGACTTGCAAGAGAAATGGGAGGTTGGAAAATGGTCAAACTGGAAGTTTTGGGCGATAAAAAAACTTTATACCCAGACATGATAGAAACTTTAAAAGCAACAAAAGTATTAGTTAAAGAGGGATTTAAAGTTTTAGTTTACTGCTCTGATGATCCTTTGTTAGCAAAAGAGTTGGAGAATTTAGGTGCATCTGCTGTAATGCCATTGGCATCCCCTATAGGTTCAGGTCAGGGAATACAAAACAAAATTAATTTATCTATAATTATAAAAAATGCAAAAGTACCAATTATAGTTGATGCGGGAATAGGTACTGCATCTGATGCCACAATAGCAATGGAGATGGGGTGTGACGGTGTTCTAGTTAATAGTGCAATTGCAAAAGCAAAAAACCCCGTTCTGATGGCAGAGTCTTTTAAAAACGCTGTAATATCTGGACGTCAATCATATCTTTCTGTGAGAATGAATAAAATATTTTATGCTGATGCAAGCAGCCCTTTTAAAGGGTTGATTTAAGCAGCTTTTTTCTTTCTTCTAACCCACAACGTCCTTAAATTTTTTTTCTTATCTTTTTTATTTGCGTCTTTTTTTGTTTTTTCCAAAGTAGATTTTTTAATTTTTTTATCAGTCTTAGAGGACTTTAATTCTTTTACCTTTGGCGGTATCTCTTTTTCAAGACCTTCAATTTTATTTATATTTTCGATTTTATTGATTAGTTTCTTATTTTTATCTAATAAATTTATACTATATTCGGGTATAGTTAGTTTCGGACCTGCTAAAAAATTAATTTTTGTTTTAAACTTATCTTGAAAATATTTAATTTCTTTTTTCAGGATCTTATCAATATACAGTTTAACTTTTTCTGGAATTAATACATTTATACTTCTTACTTTATCTGCAAACGATAACATTTCTGATTTTTTGACTATTTTTAAAGCAAAAGATTCAAGAGATAGATTTGTTTCCCATTTAATAGAACCTTCCCTCAGTCTTTGTCTTGTCATTTCTAATAATCCAAAAGTGCTTATTTTACCTACTTGGATTCTTGCTCTATCTTTTCTAATAGTTTCTCTCATTTTTTTTTCAACTAATCTTCTATTATAAAAATTCATCATATCGATAAAGTCTATTACGATTAGACCTGATAAGTCCCTAATTTTAATTTGTTTTGCTATTTCTTCAGAAGCTTCCAGATTAGTGTTCAGTGCAGTCTTCTCAATATTTGAAGCCTTAATAGATTGACCTGAGTTAATATCTATCGCGACCAAAGCCTCTGTCGGATTTATTACTAAATATCCACCAGACTTTAATTTTACGACAGGATCAAAAATATCATTAAGTTCTTTTTCAATGCCAGCTTCATGAAATAAAGGAATTTTACTTTTATGTTTTTTTAAAAATTTTGAACTTTTAGGAATAAGTTCTTTTATAAATAATTTTGCTTTTTGAAATCCCTCAGTCCCATCTACATAGATGTTAGAAGTATCATTGTCATAAATATCCCGCAGAGCTCTTTTTATTATGTCTCCCTCCTCATAAATTATAGAAGGTGCATTAGAATCTAAAGCTTTGTTTTGTATTTGATCCCATGTCTTTAAAGTATTGTTAAAATCTTTTTCAATTTCATTTTTAGTTTTGTTTGCTCCTGCCGTTCTTACGATAACCCCCATACTTTTTGGAATATCAATTTCATTTAAAATATTTCTAATTTTTGTTCTATCCGCAGAATTAAAAATTTTTCTAGATATTCCTCCACCTTTAGCAGTATTAGGCATCAAAACCATATACTTACCCGCAAGAGATATAAAAGTAGTTAAAGCGGCTCCTTTATTTCCTCTTTCTTCTTTGATTACTTGAATTAAAATTATCTGTCCTGGCTTTATTACTTCTTGAATCTTATATCTTTTCACGCCATAAGAATTTTTTAATTTCTCTCTTTCATTAGTATTCTTTTTTCCTACATCTGGATCAGCAATATTTCCATTTTTTTCTGTTTCAGCATTCTCATTATTTTTTTCTGAAATTTTATTGTCTCCATTTGTTAATTCATTATCTGAATTAGCTTCGTTATTTAAATCATCTAAATTTTTGTTTTTTAAATCTTCTCTTATTTTTTCTTCAGCTTCTTGAAGTTTTTCTTTATCTTCAGTTGGTATTTGGTAATAGTCCGATTGAATATCATTAAAGGCAAGAAAACCATGTTTTGTTCTCCCAAAATTAATGAAGGCGGCTTGCAAAGAGGGTTCAACCCTACTTACAGTACCTAAATAGATATTATTTTTAAAATTTAGATTATTCTTGTCTTCGTACTCATACTCTTCAATTCCATTTTCTGATTTAAGAACAATTCTAGTTTCGTCAGGATGCGAGGCATCAATATATAATTTTTTTTCCATTTTGAATGAATTCCTTTAGTGATTAAATTTAATGAATTTTGTTTTAAAATTTTCATACTTATATTATACAAAATTTTTTAATTCTTTTCACTAAATCAATGGCTCTTTAAACACGCCATAAGATAGCCTAAATTTAAGTTTTATCTGTTATGATTCATGTTTAGTCATTTTAATACACTAATAAAAATAGCTATTATAATAGTTATATCTATTTTTTTTTTATTGTTTTCAGCTCTTTGGTATTTTTCCTCAGGATTACCTGATTATAAAAAACTAGAGACGTACGAACCTCCTGTTTCAAGTAGAGTTTACGCAAATAATGGAGATCTTATTGCAGAGTATGCAATAGAAAAAAGACTATTTATACCTTTCGACGCTATTCCAAAACCTATCGTTAATGCTTTTCTCTCTGCAGAGGACAAGAATTTTTTTGCACATCCAGGTATAGACCCGAAAGGAATTATAAGAGCTGTAATTAATAATTTTAAAAATATTGTTAATGACAAAAGGTTAGAAGGTGCATCTACAATAACACAACAAGTAGCTAAAAACTTTTTATTAACAAATGAGGTTTCAGTTAAAAGAAAAATTAAAGAAGCAATATTAGCATTCAGAATTGAAAAAGCCTATAGCAAAGAGAGAATTTTAGAACTTTATTTAAATCAAATTTATTTAGGTAGCGGAACTTATGGTATAGCGGCGGCAAGCTTAGAATATTTTGATAAGTCTGTTAAAGAATTAAGTTATTCTGAGGCAGCGTTATTAGCTGCACTTCCAAAAGCTCCTAGTAAATATAATCCATTTAGGTTTTATGATGAGGCAAAATTAAGGAGAAATTTAGTACTACAAAACTTAAATGAAAATAATTTTATTAATGATAGTGAATTAAGAAAGTATAAATTAGAAGAAATTAATTTAAAAAAAAGAAAAATCAAACTTCTTCAGGAAGCCAACTATTACAGTGAGGAAATTAGAAGAATTATTAAAACCAATTATGGATTTGATCAACTTTATGCTGAGGGTTTATCAATAAAATCAGCGCTTGATGTGAATTACCAACTTTATGCTCTTAGTGCTTTAAGATCTGGAATAGAATCGTACGATAGAAGACACGGTTGGAGAGGACCAATTTTAAATACAAAACTTAAAAATAACTGGCAAGAAGTTTTAAAAGAAATAAAACTAGACTCTAGTTTAAATTGGAATTTTGCTGAAATTAAAGAAATTAAAGAATCTGAAATAGTTTTTCAAATTTTGAGTAAAAAAACACAAGGTAAAATTTTAATTAATAATCTTAAATGGGCAATTAATAAAACTATTAACGACTCATTTAAAGTCAATGATGTTATTTTTGTACATAAAAATAAAAATGGAAAGTGGGAACTCAAACAATATCCAAAAGTAAATGGAGCTATCGTTGTAATCGATCCATTCAGTGGTAAAGTGAAAGCATTAGCTGGAGGGTATAGTTTTAACTCAAGTGAGTTTAACAGAGCAACACAAGCAAAAAGACAACCAGGTTCAGCTTTCAAACCGTTTGTTTACGCTGCAGCTTTAGAAAATAATTTTTCTCCTAATTCCATAATTCTTGACGCCCCCTTTACAGCCAGACAAGGAGTTGGCTTAAAAAATTGGAAACCAGAAAATTATGGTAAAGAATTTTACGGCCCAACAACTTTAAGAAAAGGTGTTGAATACTCTAGAAACTTAATGACTGTGAGAATAGCACAAGAATTAGGTTTAAAAAAAATATTACAATTATCCAAAGAATTAGATATTTATGAGGAAATACCTGAACTACTATCAGTTTCCTTAGGTTCTGCAGAGACGACTTTACTACAAATCACGAGTGCATATTCTATTTTTGTTAATGGAGGAAAAAAAGTTAAACCAATTCTGATCGAAAGAATTCAAGACAGGAGAGGCAAAACTATTTATAATTCAGAAAAAAGTGAATGCATTGGATGTGATAAATTCTCTGAAAAGGAAAGTTTAATTCCTTATATAAGAGATAACTATAAACAAGTTGTAAGCAAAGAAACTGCATATCAAATTTTATCAATTTTAGAAGGAGCGATTCAAAGAGGGACTGGAAAAAAACTTAAAGACTTAAACGTTCCTCTTGCCGGAAAAACAGGAACAACTAACGATAATTATGATGCATGGTTTATTGGAGCTACATCAAATTTAATTGTAGGAGTTTATATTGGTTTTGACAATCCAAAAACACTTGGTAGATATGAGACAGGATCTAAAGCAGCACTTCCAATTTTTAAAAAATTTGTTAGTCAGGCACTGTATAAAGATGAGTTTAAATCATTTAAGATTCCTAAAGAGATTTTCTTTGCTGCAATTAATCATAATACTGGAAAAATAGAAAATTTTAGTAATAGAAATGCAATTATTGAAGCTTTCAAATCAAGTGACGTAGAGAAGATGAGAAGTAATAATTTAAACAAAGACTTAAATTATGATAGTTTAATTAAGTTTAGGCAATTTTATTAATGGAATTAATAGATCAACAAATAACAGAAGCTGAAAAAGCCTTAATTAATATCAGGGGGTATCTTTGAAACTAATAAAATTAAATCAAAGCTAGAAAATTTAAATGCCATTATAATTAAAGAAGATTTTTGGAAAGATAAAAAAAATGTTAAAAAAATTGTAAAGGAAAAAAAACATTTTGAGACAGTTATTGAATTATTTAACAATTCAAAACAAGAATTAGAAAATCTCAAAGATATTTATAAATTAGCAAAAGAAGAATCTGATCAAGAAATAATTTCTGATTGTTTAGATAAAATTAAAGAAATAAAGGTAAAAATAAAAAAAACAGAAGTAAGTTGTTTTCTCTCAGGAGAAAATGATTCATTAGATATATACTTGGAAATACATGCTGGTGCAGGAGGAACAGAAAGTCAAGATTGGGCCGAAATGTTAAGAAGAATGTACTTGAAATGGTTTGACAAAAAATTATTTAGTTGTGAAATTATTAGTGAACACAAGGGTGATGAAGCTGGAATAAAATCATCAACATTAAAAGTAAGTGGAGAATTTATTTATGGACTAATGAAGAATGAGTCTGGAGTTCATCGTTTAGTTAGAATATCCCCTTTTGATAGTGGCGCTAGAAGGCACACAAGTTTTGCTAGTGTTTGGGTTTACCCGTCAATTGACGAGGAAATTGATATTGAGATAGATGAAAAGGATTTAAGAATTGACACGTATAGATCCAGTGGCGCAGGCGGTCAGCACGTGAACGTTACTGATAGCGCTGTAAGAATTACCCATTTACCCACTAAGATAGTTGTGCAATGTCAGAATCAAAGATCACAGCACAAGAATAAAGAAACATGTTATAAAATGCTTAAAGCAAGATTATACGAATACGAACTCCAAAAAAGAGAAGAACAAGAACAAAAGAATGTGGGCTTAAAGACAGATATAGGTTGGGGGCACCAGATACGGTCGTATGTCTTACAGCCATATCAACTAGTAAAAGATTTAAGATCTAAAGTAGAAAGCACAAATCCCGAAGATGTATTAAATGGAAGTTTAGACCAGTTCATAGAAGGAAATTTATTTTTATCATAATGAAAAAAATTATATACTCATTTTTTCTAATATCATTATCTTTAGGTGTTTTTTTTATAATTTATTTATCTATCATTGGAATAGAAACGTCCAGATTTAATAATATAATAATTAATGAAATTAAAAATAAAGAGCCAAATATTAAACTTTCATTAGATAAAATAAAAATTAAATTTGATATAAAAAAAATACAATTATATCTCTCAACAGTTAAACCTCAAATTACTTATCAAAACGTCAAAATCCCAATAAATGAAATTAATTTATACACACGAGTTATAGCGATTTTAAAATCGAAAAATGAAATCAATCAAGCAGTCATGTCTCTTGAAAATTTTAATATTAAAGACATTCAAAAACTAGCTATTCGGATTAAACCATCAAATTTTAAAAATTATTTACTTAATAATTTATATGGTGGAAAAATTGAAAAAATTTTTATTGATATTAAGTTAGATGAAAATTTACAAATTAGTGATTACAAAGTAAACGGCTCTTTAAATCAAGTTAATGTAAAACTATTTAAAGATTTATTAATAGAAAGAGTGAGTCTTAACTTTATATCTGATAAAAATTTAACTTTAATTAATTCAATAAACGCTAATTATAAAGATATTTTAATATCTGATGGATCAGTCAATTTAGAAAGAAATAAAGAAACTGAGATTAAAGGAGAATTCAATTCAAAATTTAATTTAGATGAAGATGCAACAAATAAGCTATTAAAAAAATCAAACACTAAATTTTTAATAAATAATAAAGTAAATATTCAAGGATCATTAATGAATAAATTTTCTTTAAAAATTGATGAAAATTATAAGTTAATTGATTACGAATACAAATCTAATGGTATTATTTCCAAAGCCGAAATATTATTTAAAAATACTTTTAAAAACAGTTTGATTGAGAAAAAAATTAATCAATTATCAATACTTAAAACTAATTTAGAAGTAGATTTAAATAAAAAAAATAACAACCTTTTAATGTTTAATGGACTATATAATCTGGGAGGTCTAGAAAATAAAAAATTTAAAATTACCCATGATTTAAATAGAAAAAATCCAAAATATATAATTGATTTTGACTTAGCTGAAAATGTTTTTTTAAAATTAATAAATTTTAAAACCGACTATAAAAAAAATAGTAATATCAAAAGTGAAATTGAATTTAAGAACAAGAATATAATTTTTAATTATATAAATTTTAACGAGGATAAAAATTTAATCTCTGTTAAGGATCTTAAACTGAATAAAAAAAAAGAAATAGCTTCAATTTCTAATATTAAAGTTTTAACTTTTAACAATAATAAAGAAAACAATAATTTTAAAATTAATTTTAAAAAAAAAATTTCTATTATTGGGCAAAAATATGATGCTACTTATTTACTTAAACAATTATCAAATGACAACAAATCCAATCTATTAAAAAATTTTACAAAAAATATTGAAATAAAATTAAGTAGTTTAGTCACTAAATCTTTAATACCGTTAAGTGATTTTAATTTAATAGGCAGGATCAACAAAGGGAAATTTGATAAACTTTCAGCAAAAAGCCAATTTTCTAAAACTGAATACTTAGATATTTCATTAAAAAAAGATGAAAATAACAAGAAAATATTAGAAGTTTATTCAGATTTGCCTCAAGCATTATTGAGCGATTATAAATTTTTTGAGGGAATTAGTGGAGGAAAACTTCTTTATACTTCAATATTTGATAATCTTGGATCAGTATCAAAAGTCAAAATAGAAAATTTTAAAGTTTTAAAAGCTCCCGCATTTGCAAAATTATTAACTTTAGCTGATCTAGGAGGCGTAGCTGATTTGCTATCTGGTGAAGGAATGCGTTTTGACAGTTTAGAAATTAATATGGAAAGTGACACCAAGGTAATTACAATTAAAGAAATTTTAGCATTAGGACCAAGTCTCTCTGTTCTTATAGATGGTTATACTGAAAAAAAAAGCGGGTTAATAAGTTTAAGTGGGACCCTAGTTCCTGCTAAGACCTTAAACAAATTAATTTCAAAAATACCAGTTGTTGGTGAAATTCTTGTTGGCAACAAGGCTGGTGAAGGAGTGTTTGGAGTCAGTTTTAAAATGAAAGGCTTGCCTGGAAAAGTAAAAACTACTGTTAATCCAGTAAAAACATTAACTCCAAGATTTATTACAAGAGCTTTAGAAAAAATGAAAAAAAATAATTAGTTAATTTTAATTTTATAATGTCTCTTTTTGCCGAAAGATACTTTGATACAATTATTCTCTAAGTCATTAAAATTAATAACTTTGTTATTATCTAACACAATCGTATCATTAATTTTAATGCCTTTTTCATTGATTGCTCTTCTAATTTCACTTTTTGACTTAAGAATTTTAACACTATTAATGAAATCAACTATATTAATTCCATTTTTTAAAAGCGACCCTTTTATTAAAACAATAGGTAAATTTTTTCCAATACCACTACCAACAAAAGTTTCTTTTGCAGTGTTTTCTGATTCTTTTGACTTTTTCTCTCCATGTAAAATCTTTGTAGCTTCATTAGCTAATAAAATTTTTAAATTATTTATATTTTTTTCATTTGAAATTAATTTTTCTAATACCAAGTCATCAATTTCTGTAAAAAATTTTAAAAATTTTTTGACATCAGCGTCACTTGTATTCCTCCAAAATTGCCAATAATCATACGCAGAAAGTAGTTTTTCATCTAGCCATATAGCTCCATCTTCTGTTTTCCCCATTTTAGCTCCTGAAGAAAGTGTTATCAAAGGAGTAGTTAGACCAAAAGATTCTTTTTGATTTATTTTTCTTATTAATTCAACTCCGTTCACAATATTCCCCCATTGGTCTGAACCACCAATTTGTAAAACACAATCATACTTTCCATTTAATTTATAAAAGTCATAAGCTTGTAAGATCATATAATTAAACTCCATGTAACTAAGAGACTGCTCTCTTTCTAAACGAAGTTTTACACTGTCAAAACTTAACATTTTATTGATTGTAAAATGTTTTCCAACATTTCTTAAGAACTCTATATATTTTAATTTACCTAGCCATTCAGCGTTATTTACAAAAATCGGCATAGTTTTTTTGCTTTTAAAGTTTAACAACTTTTTAAATATCAATTTTATTTTTTTAATATTATCATTAATAGATTTATCCTTTAAAATTTTTCTTGTGGAGTCTTTACCAGAGGGGTCTCCGATAAGAGTTGTTCCACCACCAAGCAGAACTATTGGCTGATGCCCATATTTTTGTAGCAAACGCAAGCACATGATTTGAAGCAAGCTGCCAACGTGAAGACTAGGGGCGGTACAATCAAATCCTATGTAAGCTTTTATTGACTTATTATCAATTAAACTTGTTAATTTTTCTTTATCAGTACATTGATGAAAGAAACCCCTGTTAATAATTTCATTTATAAAGTTATTTTTCATAGAGAATTTGATTTAAAATTACTTTTACACAATAATAGTTATAAATTAAATAACTATTAATGAACAATTTAATAACATCCATCGGTTTAATGAGCGGAACTTCTAGCGACGGTATAGATGCTTCAATCGTAAAATCTGATGGTGAGAAAGAAGTTAACTTTATAGGCAATCATTTCTTACCTTATGAAGAAGAAGTTAAACTTAAAATTAGAAGTTTAAAAGAAAAAATAAATTCGATTATAGATTTGGAGAGAAATAAATCAGAAATTGAGATTTTAGAGAAAGAAATAACCCTTCTTCATGCAAAAATTGTTATTTCGATTATAGAAAAATATGAATTCAATACCTCACAAATTAATTTAATTGGTTTTCATGGACACACAATTTTTCACAGCTATAAAGAAAAAAAAACATATCAAATTGGAAATGGAATGCTCTTGTCACAATTAACTAAAATTAATGTTATCAATAATTTCAGAGAAAATGATATAAAAAAAGGAGGTCAAGGAGCTCCCCTCGTACCAATTTTTCACAAACTTCTTCAAGAAAAATTAAAATTAAAAGTGCCATTACTTATCGTGAATATTGGTGGGATAACCAATATTACATACCTTAACAAAGAAGGAGAAATGTTAAGTTTTGATACCGGTCCAGGAAATTTTTTAATAGACAAGATATTACAATTAAAATCTAAAAATAAGATTCAGCTTGATACTGATGGTAAGCTTGCTTTTATGGGCACTATCAATAAAACCATTTTGGATAGTTATTTAGATGATCCGTACTTCGAGTCAATGCCACCAAAATCTTTAGATGTGAACGATTTTAGTCTTAGTCCCCTCAGAAGCATCAGTTTGGAAGATTCAGTAGCAACTTTATCTGAACTAACATCATTAACAATAGTAAATTCTTTAAACTTTTTAGACTCTAAACCAATTGAAATTATTTTATGTGGAGGGGGTAGAAAAAACAAATATATCTATGAGAGAATAAAACAATTAAGTAATATTTCCACAAAGAGTATTGATGATTATAAAATAAATGGTGATTTTACAGAGTCTCAAGCTTTTGCTTATCTTGCAATCAGATCATTCTTAAAAAAACCTATTACATTTCCCAAAACGACTGGGGTATCCAAACCTTTTACAGGAGGAGATTTTATTAAATTTAAATAAGTGCTGTTTTCTCTTTAATATACTCTTCTATTTCTTTTGCTAGCTCACTTTCTTTATTCTTAAAAAAATGATTAGCATTTTTAATTTTTGAAAAAACTACCTCTATACCTTTTTGGCTTTTAATTCTTTTGTCTAGCTCATCGATACTTTCTTTAGTTACTAATTCATCGCCATCACTATACAAAACTTGTCCTGATGTAGGGCAGGGAGCTAAAAATGAAAAATCATATACATTTGGCTGAGGTGATATTGCAATAAAATTATTAACTTCAGGTCTCCGCATAATTAATTGCATACAAATTAATGCTCCAAAAGAAAATCCTGACACCCAACATTGACTATAGTCCAAATTTTCTCTTTCAATCCAGTCTAAAGCTGCTGCAGCATCAGACAACTCTCCTTGTCCATTGTCAAAAACACCATCACTTTTACCAACTCCTCTAAAATTAATTCTAATTACAGAAAAACCATTTTCTAAAAAAATATTATAAGTCGTTTGAACAATTTTATTATTCATTGAACCACCGTATTGAGGATGTGGTTGGAGTACTATTGCAACGGGGGAAGCAAATTTTGGATTTTTATAATACTTTGCTTCAAGCCTTCCAGCAGGTCCAGGTATAAATATTTCAGTGCTTTTAGGTTTCATTAATTAGTAATGATAATTATTTTCAAGAAAAAAATAGATTTATAGCATGTTTTAATCGCGACAATTTTTTTTTTTATAAACTTGACTATTTTACTAGGAATAGGCTAATTAACTTAAAAAATATAGGATTTTAATGAAATTAACCACAAAAGGTCGTTACGCAGTTATGGCTATGGCTGACTTAGCATCTAATGAAAATATAAAACCGGTAAGCTTAAACGAGATTTCTATTAGGCAAAACATATCACTTTCTTACTTAGAACAACTGTTTCAAAAGTTAAAAAATAACAATTTAGTAAAAAGCGTAAGGGGACCACACGGGGGGTATGTACTTGAAAAAAAACCAAAAGATATAAAACTTTCAAATATTATTTTCGCAGTTAATGAAGAAGTCAAAACACTTAATTGCAAAAAAGATTCTAAAAAAGGATGTGGGGGTAGATCCGTTAAGTGTATTACACACAATCTTTGGGATGATTTAGAGAAACATATTAATGGTTTCTTTGAAAGTAAAAATCTCAATGATCTTATTTCAAAACAAGAAAATATTTCTTTAAAATAATTTAAAAGGACAAGTGTGATGAAAAATCAAGATCTAAATATCAATCAAGAGTACAAGTATGGTTTTACAACTGATATTGAAAGTATTAGAGCACCCAAAGGCCTCAGTGAAGAATCCATAAAATTTATTTCAGATATAAAAAAAGAACCTAAATGGATGTTAGACTGGAGATTAAAAGCTTTTAGCAGACTGCAAAGTTTAAAAGAACCTGATTGGCAAAAACCAAAATACCCTAAAATAAACTATCAAGATTTGTATTATTACTCTGCGCCAAAAAGCTCATCCGAAAAACCAAAGAGTTTAGACGAAATTGATCCTAAAATTTTAGAGACTTATAAAAAATTGGGCATACCCCTCGTCGAACAACAAAGATTAAATGGTATAGCTGTAGACGCGGTATTCGACTCAGTTTCTGTAGCAACTACATTCAAAGATGAGTTAACAAAACAAGGAATAATATTTTGTTCTATATCTGAAGCGATACAAAAACATCCAGATTTAGTTAAAAAATATTTAGGTTCTGTTATTCCACTAAGCGACCACTATTTTGCAACTTTGAACTCAGCAGTCTTTACTGACGGTTCGTTTGTTTACATTCCTCCTAACACTAGATGCCCAATGGAATTATCTACTTATTTTAGAATAAATGCGACCGAGACAGGACAATTTGAGAGAACTTTAATTATTGCAGACAAAGGAAGTTATGTAAGTTACTTGGAAGGTTGTACAGCTCCTATGAGAGACGAAAACCAACTTCATGCAGCAAACGTTGAATTGATTGCACTTGATGATGCTGAGATTAAATATTCAACTGTTCAAAATTGGTATCCAGGAGATAAGAATGGAGTAGGTGGAATTTATAATTTTGTAACTAAAAGAGGAGCTTGTAGAGGAAAAAATTCCAAAATTTCTTGGACACAAGTTGAAACAGGTTCCGCAATAACTTGGAAATATCCAAGTTGTATTCTTCAAGGTGATAATTCAGTAGGAGAATTTTATTCTATAGCTATTACTAATAATTATCAAAAAGCTGACACAGGCACCAAAATGATTCATTTAGGAAAGAACACTAAGAGTAAAATAATTTCTAAAGGTATATCGGCTGGTAATGCAGATAATACGTATAGAGGATTAGTTGATATTAACAAAAAAGCAATTAACTCAAGAAATTATACTCAATGTGACTCTTTATTAATGGGTAATAAGTGCGGCGCTCATACTGTTCCGTATATAAAGAACAAAAATTCGACTTCAACTATAGAGCATGAAGCGACTACTACCAAAATAAATGAAGAACAACTTTATTATTGTAATCAAAGAGGACTTAGTCAAGAAGAGGCAGTGAGCTTGATTGTAAATGGATTTTGCAAAGAGGTATTACAACAATTGCCAATGGAGTTTGCTGTAGAGGCTCAAAAATTAGTAGCTATAAGTTTAGAGGGGAGTGTAGGTTAGTGTTAAAAATCAAAGATTTAAAAGCCACAATTAATGAAAAAACAATCTTAAAAGGTTTAGATTTAGATATTAAACCTGGTGAAGTTCATGCAATTATGGGACCTAATGGTTCAGGTAAAAGTACATTAGCAAATGTATTGTCTGGTAAAAATGGATATGAGACCGAAGGTGAAATTTTTTTTGACGGGATTAATTTAAATGACCTTAAGATAGAAGAAAGAGCTCAAAAAGGAATTTTTTTAGCCTTTCAATATCCTCTAGAAATTCCAGGAGTAAATACAAATAATTTCTTAAAAACTTCTTTAAACTCAGTAAGAAAAGCAAGAGGTGAGAAAGAATTAGACACATTAACTTTCCTAAAATTAATTAAGGAAAAAGCCAAAGAACTTAATATAGATGAGAAATTTTTATCTCGTCAATTAAACGTTGGATTTTCAGGTGGTGAAAAGAAAAAAAATGAAATTTTGCAAATGAAGTTATTAGAACCAAAACTATCGATCTTAGATGAGACAGATTCTGGTTTGGACATTGACGCTTTAAGAATAGTAGCTGATGGAGTCAATTCTTATAAAAATACAAAAAATGCATTTTTGATAATTACTCATTATCAACGACTACTTGACTATATCAAGCCTGACTACATACACGTCTTATCTGCTGGTAAAATTGTTAAAACAGGAAACGCTGATTTAGGGAAACAATTAGAAAAAACAGGTTATGAAAATTTAAGCTAAATGAAACAAAATTACGATTTTAATATTAAACAGATAAAAAATCTTTCTATAGATGAGAAAACTTATCGACAAAAAAAACTTGATTTATTTTATAAATCCGGTTTTCCTTCAAAACAAGCCGAAGATTGGAAGTTTACAGATTTGAGTTTAATTTTTAGTAAAAATTTCAAAAATTTAAGTAATGAAATAAGTTTCGAAACCAATAAAGATTTTGAAATCATTAAAGATTTTGAACATAATTATATATTTTTAAATAATAGTAGAATAATTTCAACAAGTTTTGCTTATGAAGAAAAAAATAAAATTCTAATAAAAGATTTTGATCAAAATGAACCAGTTAAACTCGAGTCAGATAATTCACTTACATTTCTTAATAACGCATTGTCATCAGAAGGATTTTCACTAGAAATCTCTAAAGATTATAAACTCAAAAAACCCTTAGTTATTTACAATCATTTTTCAAAAAATTTGAAAAATAAAATATTAAATAATAAAAATTCTATAAAGCTAAATAGAGGGTCAGAAGTTACACTAATTGATTATAATAACAGTCAAGAACAAAGTAATTTTATTAAAAACACAATAGACATAGTATCTTTGGAAGAAGACGCTTTTTTAAAAAACATTATAATTCAAGAAGGTAAAAGTAATGGTCATTTTTACAAATATATAAAAAGTTCTTTAAAAAGCGGATCTAACTATGAAAACTATATTCTGAGCTCTGGCTTAAAACTGAATAAAATTGAAATTGAAATAAATTTAAATAATAATGACTGCAGAAGTAGTATTTATTCAGCTTTAAACTTAACTGAAGATCAACATCAAGAAATTAAAACACGGATAAATCACAACTCACCTAATTGTAAAAGCTATCAAAAAATTAAAAATGTTTTAAACGATAATAGCAGAGGCGTGTATCAGGGAAAAATTTTTGTAGGAAAAATAGCTCAAAAAACTGATGCATACCAGTTAAGCAAAGCTCTAATTTTAAATGATGGTTCCGAATTTGACGCAAAGCCAGAATTAGAAATATACGCAGATGACGTAAAATGTTCTCATGGCTCCACATCTGGAAACATAGATAGAGATGCTGTTCACTACATAATGACAAGGGGTATAACAAAAAAAGAAGCTGTAAAAATTTTAATCAATGGTTTTCTCAACGAGGTATTAGAGAATATTACTATTAGAGAAGTAAAAATTTTTCTAGAAAAAATACTTAAGAGGCAAATAAATGAACATTAAAAATCTTAAATCTGAATTTCCAATTTTCAAACAAAAGATTAATGGAAAACCTTTAGTTTATTTAGATAGTGCAAATTCATCTCAAAAACCCAAAGTAGTAATTGATAGATTATCAAATTTTTACGAAACAGAATTTTCAAATGTTGGAAGGAGTGTTCACTCTTTAGCGGTTAAGGCTACAAACAGATTTGAAGCAACAAGAGACATTTTGAAAGAATATTTAAATACAAAACATAGAGAAGAAATAGTGTTTACAAAAGGAGCTACAGAATCAATTAATTTAGTCGCTTCTTCTTTCGGAGAGAAACATATTAAAGAAGGTGACGAAATATTAATTACAGAATTAGAACATCATTCTAATTATGTTCCATGGCATTTTCTTCGAAAAAATAGAGGAGCCATTATTAAATTTGCACCAGTGAATAAAAACGGTGAAGTAGAAATTGATGAAATAAAAAAACTTATTTCAAACAAAACAAAGATCATTGCTATTACACATATTTCAAATGTAACAGGTGCTGTAATGCCAATTAAAAAAATTGTTGATATAGCTCAAGAAAAAGATATTCCAGTTTTAGTTGATGGAACCCAAGGAGCACCTCATATGAAAATTGATATGCAGGATCTGGGTTGCGATTTTTATGTAATTTCATGTCACAAAATGTATGGGCCTAACGGTTTAGGAGTGCTTTACGCTAAAAAAAAATGGCTTGATGATTTACCTCCATATCAAGGCGGTGGAGGAATGATAGATGAGGTTTTAAAAGACAATATAACATTTGCTGACTCCCCAAATAAATTTGAAGCAGGCACCATGCAAACAGCAGAAGTGGTTGCTTTTGCAGAATCGATAAATTTTATTAAAAAACTAGGCATTAAAAATATTGCTGATCATGAAAAAGAAATTTTAGATTATGGTTATGAAAAACTTAAAAAAAAAAATTCAATAAATCTAATTGGTAGTCCCAAGAACCGAGGGTCTGTTCTATGTTTTACAATAAAAGATATTCATCCACACGATATTGCAACTATTTTGGATGATGATGGAGTTGCTATACGAGCAGGGCATCACTGTTGTCAAATATTACATGACAAACTCGGCATTGCTGCTACTGCAAGAGCTTCGATTGGCGTTTATAACACCAAAGAAGATATTGATATTTTATGTAAAGCTATCGACAATTGCAAAAAAGTATTTCAAACTTAAATGGAACTAAAAGAATTATATCAAGAAATTATTCTAGACCATGGTAAAAATCCAAGAAACAAAGGAGTATGTCCAGATTATAACCATGATGCAAAGGCGCACAATCCTTTGTGTGGTGACAAAGTGCATGTTTATTTGAAATTAGACAAAGAAAAAAATGTATTAGATCTAAGTTTTGAAGGTGAAGGCTGTGCTATTTCTTTAGCTTCTGCATCTATATTGACTGAAACATTAAAAGGAAAAGATTTATCTTTTGCTAGAAAAGTATCCGAAGATTTTTTAAATATGGTAAAAAATAAAACAAAAATTACTCTTAATAGTTTGACAGAAGATCAAATTACCACAATAAATTCTTTGTCGGGTGTCCAAGAATTTCCAATGAGAGTTAAATGCGCTACAATGGTATGGCATACATTTATTTCAGCAGCTAATAAAAATAATTAATTATGAATGCGTTAAAAGAAAAAGTAATCTCAGAAATCAAGAAAATCTATGATCCTGAAATACCAGTAAATATATATGAATTGGGTTTAATTTATAAAGTAGAAATAAATGAAAAAAACAAAGTAGACGTAGAGATGACACTTACAAGCCCTAACTGCCCAGTTGCAGAAAGTTTGCCAAACAATGTTAAAGAGAATATAATGAAGGTTGAAGGTGTTACTGAAGTTAATCTTAAATTAGTTTGGGACCCTCCTTGGAGTAAAGATAAAATGTCTGAAGCTGCAAAATTAGAATTAAATTTATGAACCAAGTTATTAAACTAAGTGATAATGCCGCAAACAGGATAAAAGAGATTATGTCTGGTGCTGATAATTCGACTATTGGAGTTAGAGTAGGCGTTAAATCTGGTGGATGTGCTGGCATGTCATATATCATGGAATATGCTAAAGAAATCAAACCTAACGAAGAAGTTATCGAAGATAAAGGAGTTAAAGTTTTGATTGATCCAAATGCTGTTATGTATTTACTTGGAACGGAAATGGATTACAAAACAGAAAAGTTTTCTTCTCAGTTTGTTTTTAAGAATCCCAATGAAACCGAACGATGCGGTTGTGGAGAGTCTTTTAAGATTTAAACTTAATAACCTTGCTTTTAAGATATGGGTTTAAAGAATAAATTTATTGACTATAATACATTTCAAACTCAATTGGATGAGGAGTGTGTTCTAATTTATAGATTTCCTCAAACTTTAATGAAATATATCCGTCTATTTGATCATCAGTGAATACACCGCCTTTAGTTAAAAAGGCTCTATCTTTGTCCAAGCTTTCCATTGCTTCTCTCAAAGAACCACATACTTGAGGTATTTTTTTTAATTCACTTTCAGATAAATGATATAAATCTTTATCCATGGATTTACCTGGATCGATTTTGTTTTCAATCCCATCTAGGCCTGCCATTAACATTGCAGCGAAACCTAAGTATGGGTTTCCTGCTGCGTCTGGAAATCTTATTTCACATCTAGCTGATTTCTTATTCATAATTACTGGTATTCTACAAGAAGCAGATCTATTTCTAGCAGAGTAAGCAAGCATAACAGGTGCTTCAAAACCAGGAATTAATCTTTTATAGCTATTTGTTGTTGAGTTTGTAAATGCATTAATTGCTTTTGCATGCTTTAAAATTCCACCAATATAATAAAGCGCCTCTTGAGATAGTCCTGCGTATTTATCACCCATGAATACTGGGGTGCTGCCTTTCCAAATCGACTGATGAACATGCATGCCAGATCCGTTATCTCCTTTAATTGGTTTAGGCATGAATGTTGAGGTCTTACCAAATGAGTGAGACACCATTTGAACTACGTATTTGTAAAGTTGAACATTGTCAGCCTGATCAGTTAGTGTTCCAAAATACATTCCTAATTCATGTTGACTTGGAGCTACCTCATGGTGATGTTTCTCAACTTTGACACCCATATCTTTTAAAGCTTTTAACATTTCAGCCCTCATATCTTGTGCACCATCGACTGGTGGAACAGGAAAATATCCGCCTTTTACTCCAGGTCTATGTCCCATATTTCCATTTTCATATTTTTTACCTGAATTATAAGGCCCCTCAGAACTATCTATGAAAAAATTACTCGTATTCATTTTATTTTCAAATCTTACATCATCAAATGTAAAAAATTCTGGCTCAGGACCGAAATACGCTTTATCACCTATGCCTAATTTTTTTAAATAAGCCTCAGCTTTTTTTGCAGTACCTCTAGGATCTCTCTCGTACGGTTCTTTTTTTACAGCATCTAAGACATCGCAAAATATGTTTATGGTGTTGTGAGAATTAAATGGATCAATAATAGGTTTTAATAAATCAGGTTTTAGAATCATGTCTGACTCGTTAATAGCCTTCCAACCTGCTATTGAAGAACCATCAAAGAACACCCCTTTTTCAAGCATCTCATCGTCAACAATAGTCGCATCCATTGTAACATGCTGTAATTTGCCTTTAGGATCAGTAAACCTTAAATCTACAAACTCTACCTCTTTATCTTTCATTAACTTTAAAACGTCTTTTGCGCTCATTAATAATTCCTTTGTAAGTTTTTAAAAAATTGTATTAAACATATCAGAAGCTACTAATTCAATAATATACTTTTAAGCAATACCAGTCATGCGTTTTAAACATATTACAATCTAGAATTGAAATGAAAGAAGCAAAAACTACAGACGTACTTCTATTAATGTTGCTCGGTGCAATATGGGGATCTTCTTTTTTTAATATAAAAATTGCTACTTATTCTTTTGAACCATTTACCTTAGCTACAATTAGAGTGGTTTTTGCAACACTATTCTTACTAATTATTTCTTTTTTTTACAAAATTAAAATCTATGCTTTTTCAAAAAAGTGGAAAATATACGCTTTAGTAGGCCTTTGTAATATCGCAGTCCCTTTTTCATTAATAGCTATTGGAACCAATAGAGTAGATAGTTATTTAGCGGCAATATTAATGAGCACCACACCACTAACAGGATCAATTTTAGCTCATATATTTACCAAGGATGAAAAAATTACTTTTTACAAATCAATCGGAATTATACTTGGTTTCACAGGTGTGCTTTTTTTATTTTTTGAAAAATTAATTATTAATGATAGCAATTATTTTTTTGCGGCAATAATATTAGTTGGTAGCACTTTCTATTCTGTGGCCGGTATTCTTATTCTAAAATATTTAAAAAAAGCTGGAAATTTAAATGTGACAACATCAACATTGATATGGGCACTAATTTTTTTACTACCAATATCTTTTCTTTTTGAAGACCCCTTAAATTCTCAACCAACTATGGGGTCTATAATTTCACTTATTTATTTAGGAACGATAGCGACAGGCTACGCTTGGTGGTTAAGATTTAAAATTTTAACTAGAAACGGGCTTATCTTTCAGACTCAAGTGGCATATTTGATACCAATTTTTGGGGTTATATTTGGCATGATAGTTTTGAATGAGCAAATTACTTGGAAAGTTTTCATTTCTCTTATAATAATTATGTTAGGTATATATATAGTAAAAAAATATAATAAATAAATGTTAGAATTTAATGTAAACTTTTTTATTATTTTTTCTCTTATAAGTTTATTTTTAACTTTTTTAGTAGCAAAATATTCAAAAATATTTTTTTTTGACTCTCTTTTGGATAAAGAATTTTTAAAGCCACAAGCATTCCACAAAGAGTCTGTAGGTAGAGTAGGAGGTATAGCAATATTTTTTTTATTTTCCTTATTCATTCTATCTTATTTTCTTGTGTTCAATATATTTTTAAAAGACTATTTTATAATTTCACTATTTTTGTTCTTATTAGGTTTTTTGGATGACGTAAAAATTAAAATTAATCCAAATATACGACTAATTTTAATGCTTTCGTTGCTGATATTTTGTATTTATATTTTTTCGATTGAAATAAATAAATCAGGTTTAGAATTTTTAAATCTATGGTTAGAAAACAATATATTTCAAATTTGTTTCGTGTTGTTATGCTTTCTGTTTATCGTCAATGGAGCAAATTTAGTTGATGGATTCAACGGCCTTTTAGCTATTCATTTTTTAATAATAAATTTTATATATTTAATTATAAATTTATCTAATCAAAATGAAAATATTTCAATTATTTTATTTGTGCAGATTATAATCGTGTTATCATTTCTGCTATTTAATTTTCCAAAAGCTAAAATTTTTTTAGGAGATAGCGGGTCTTATTTGCTTGGTGTTTTAATTGCTTTAAATACTATTAAAACGTATGAACTTAATTCAGGAATTTCTACTTTTTTTTACACATCAATTCTATTTTATCTCTTTTATGAAGTTTTCTTTTCATTTATTAGAAAATCATTTAAAAAAAAATCTCCTCTAAAACCTGACAATAATCATTTACACATGCTACTTTACCGATTTTTAAAAAAAAAAACAAAAACTGATACTTCGAATTATAAAACTGGTTTTTTAATTAATGTAGTTTATTTTTTTTTAATAATTCCATCAATTTATTTTCATGGTAATGGAATTTTTTCTAGGTATTATTTTTTTGTCTTAATATTAATCTACACACTTATTTATCAATATTTATCTAAAATAAAAAAACTATGAAAATATTTGATTGCACAACATATTTTGATGAACCTCTTTTATTTGAATTGAGACTGAACATATTGAACGAATATGTAGATGAGTTTGTAGTTTGTGAAGCAACTTATACCCATAGCGGAGAAAGAAAAAAAATCAATTTTAATAAAAATGATTATCCAAATTTTAAAAATAAAATAAGACATATTGTAGTTGATAAACAACCAGAAGACTTGTTTGTTATCAATGATGACAATAAGTATGACAATTCTCTTTTTAGACTAAACGCAGCTAAGAGGATTGAGAAACAGAGAGATGAAATAATACTTCATTTTGAAAAAAAAAATTTGAATGACTGGATAATTTATAGTGATAGTGACGAAATACCTGATCTATCCAAAATTAATTTAAAAAAAGTAAATCAAAAAATTATTTTATTTAAGCAAAAAGTTTTTCATTATAAATTTAATTTAAATCTAGACTCTCATGATTGGTATGGATCTAAAGCTTGTAAATTTAAGGATTTAGAATCTATTTCTAATTTGAGGGACATCAAAACAAGAAAATATGGGTGGTGGAGAATAGACACATTTTTTGGAAAGAATAAGTTTATAAACTTAAAAGTGGTTGATGATGGTGGTTGGCATTTTACCGAACTAAAAAATGCGAAAGATATATATTTTAAACATAAAAACGATGAACATCATGATGAGTTCGACTTAACATCAATTAATGAAAGCGATATAGAAGACATGATTAAGAATATGTATATACCTTATGACCATAATGCAGATAAAAGAGATCTAAATAAAAAGTGGAACAAAACTAATAGAATATATTTAACTAAAATAAATGATAACAAATTACCAAAATATTTGATACAGAACAAAAACAAATATCTAAAATGGTTTACTTAATGTGGGCAAGTGGCGGAATTGGTATACGCGCTAGTCTTAGGAACTAGTACCGTAAGGTTTAAGAGTTCGAGTCTCTTCTTGCC
>MDTC01185438.1_pt1 | contig 32376 bp, 32 predicted proteins | sample 811181 | NCBI WGS metagenome assembly MDTC01 (sample SAMN05326644, study PRJNA326480) | marine metagenome | isolation source: seawater | place: Pacific Ocean: North | collected 2011
ATTGTTACTTGCTCCACCATCAACTTTAAGGTTTTTAAATTTAGTTCCTGAATCTTTTTCCATTTCATTAATTATTTCCATAGATCTCAATGCAATAGCTTCAAGTGATGCTCTGGCTATATGACCTTTCTTAGTTCCTCTTGTAATACCCATAATAGAACCAGTAGCAGTCGGATTCCAATATGGTGCACCAAGACCGGAAAGGGCAGAAATAAAAGTAACTCCTCCACTATCTTTTACCGTTTTAGCTAATGATTCTATTTCAGATGCATTGCTTATTATTTGAAGTTGATCTCTTAACCATTGTATAAGTGCTCCTGCAATAAAAACACTTCCCTCCAAAGCATAATTGATTTGACCATTTATTTTCCAACCAATTGTTGTAAGCATTTTATTCTTAGATTTAACAGCCTTTGTTCCAGTATTCATCATACAAAAACATCCGGTTCCATAAGTGTTTTTAGCATCTCCTGGCTCCAAGCACATTTGACCAAATAATGCTGCCTGTTGATCTCCAGCAATTCCACATATTGGAATTTCAGTTCCTAAAATTGAACTGTCAATATTTCCAACTCTTTGTGAACTGTCTAAAACCTTAGGTAATAAATTAAAAGGGATATCAAGAATTGAAATTAATTCCTTATCCCATTTTAATTCATGTATGTTGTAAAGCAAGGTTCTGCTTGCATTGGTGCAGTCCGTTACGTGATGTTTTTTATTTGTAAGGTTCCAAATAAGCCAGGTATCAATAGTTCCAAATAATAAATCTCCACTTTGTGCAGAAATCTTATTTTTTTCATTTTGATCTAATATCCATTTAATTTTTGTTCCAGAAAAGTAAGCATCTAAAACTAAACCTGTTTTTTCATTAAAAATCTTTTCATGACCATTTTCTTTCAATAGATCACAAAAACTTGCAGTTCTTCTGTCTTGCCAAACAATAGCATTATAAACTGGTTCACCCGTGTGCTTATTCCAAACAACTGTGGTTTCTCTTTGGTTTGTTATACCAATCGAATCAATTTCCTCAACATTAATTTTAGATTTTATCACAACTTCTTTAATAGCTTTGAGCTGGGTTTCCCAAATTTCGTTGGGATTGTGTTCTACCCAAGACTCTTTAGGGAAAATCTGAGTAAACTCAAATTGAGATATTGAAACTTGATTACCGAGTTTATCAAATAAAATTGCACGTGAACTTGTTGTTCCAGCGTCAATGGCTAGTATATATTTTTTCATAATTTAATTTTATTCTACAATTACTTCGTCTGCAAAAATCCAAGATGGGTTGTCAGCTGCAAAATGCCAATAGGGTGCATTTCCATAATTTTGGGCTTTTACACGAACATACCTTGCAGATTTATTTATTTTTTGACTAAAAGTTTGTATATCATTTACTTTACTTTTTTTTGTAAGAGGCTTTTTATTTTTTAAAACTTCAAAAGAAGTCCATTGCTTATTATCATTGGAGATTAAAAACTCAACTTTTGGTGGAAAAAAAACAACATGATTAGTGACTTGTAAAAAGCTTAATGAAATATTTTTTATAGGTTTTTCTTCCTCCAGGTCAATTATAGCATCTAAGCCATTGTTAACAAACCCTAACCAATTTGAATAAAAACTACTTCCACCCAAAGCTCCGTCAGTCAGAACTTTAGGATCTTCATTTGCATACTTTGTAGGCTTTGTCAATAGTGAGACTTTTTTGGTTTTAGCTAAGTTATTTTTTACAGCCAAATTCATAGCTTTTTTATAATTATTAACATATTCACTTACTGTAAATCCCATTTCATTCATGAGTGTTATATTGTTAGTTGAAGTGACTTTCTCAAATCTTTTTAGTCTGTTGATCAATGAATTTGGGATTTTAATCGAATCATTTTGAAGAATTGTCAATGGAAAATTTTTGGAAAAGTTTTTTCTATGAGCTTCCAAAGAGGCATAGTCAATAGATAACCTTGCTTTTTCCACTCTACTAGTCAATGTTTTTGAAAACTTAACTTTCTCTAAAGCATTATCAAATAAATTATTATAAAGAACAAGTTTTTCAGGACGAAGAAATGATTCAAATCCTTGGGAAGGATCGCCATATAAAAAAAGAAAAAAATCAGTGTCTTTACTAATTTCATTAGAAATATCCATTACATAATTAATAATATCTTCAAAAGCATTTCCATAATATTTTTTACAAAATTCTTCTACAAGAGTTTCAAACGATAAATTAGGATCCCAAAGTAGTTTAGCCATAACATAACTTCGCAGCTCAAATAATTCACTTGGGTTTCTACTATGTTGTTGAAAAATCCACTTAGCGTTATTTTTATAAAATAGATTAATATTAGGTTGTATTGTATTCCAATTTGGAAATGGTGCGAGAAAATTTGTAAACTGTGTTGTATAGTCCCAAATTCGAATATTGTCTGTCAAATTAGACCAACCTTTAAGATCCTCATAAAAATCTTTGCACCCTTCATCAATTGGAATTCTTCTATTGCATTCAATTGAACAAAGGGTTATCAAAACATTTTGATTTGGGACAATTAATGATGGTTTTCTAGTGTACTGATAAGCTAATGTTGATATTGTTTTATTTTTAAAATTATCAGAAATCCTATTTACAAAGTTTATCATACTTGCAGATGGTGCTCCAAATTCATTATGTAAGGATTCACATTTATTGCACTGACAAAAAGATGTATTATCGTCTTGACTGACAGAAATCACGTTATATTCAGGGTTTTCATTAAACAATTCCTTTACTCTTTTATTTACAATTTTATAGACTGTATCATTGGTTAAGCAAAGTTGAGTAGGTAATCTTTTTCCATTTCTTAGGGCATAAAATTCAGGGTTTGATTTATAATAAATTTCTTCAGGTACAAAACGATGAAAAGTATGTACTCTTGCCTCTGGAATATAGTCTGGAAATGCAGTGTTAGTTACTTTTAATTTATCTGCAAAATCACTGTTATTATAAAAAAGTTGTGAATGAACAGTTCTTGTAGTTATTGGCGGATAATAAATTTGTTTAAATTTTTTTGGAATAGTAACATTGTTTAATTTTTCAAAATGGGTATATCTGTCAGTAAGCCATCTTACTTTCAAGTATTTCTCAATAAATTCGTATAATGAATAAAACAAATGTTCTTTATCACTTCCAGCTATCTCAATTAAACCATCTTTAAATTCTACTGAGATATTTTTTTTATTTAAATTATTGAGATTAAGAAAAATTAAATTTTCAGCGTTAGATTCGCTTGTAATTTCCAATTTGATTCCAAAACTTTTTTGTAGATAATTATTCAAAGTATCTGCAACATCCTTATTTATATCTTTAGTAACTATTTTATAGTCAGATAAATGATTTTTATCAATTAACTCAAAATCATTGGAACAACCAAGTGATAAAAAAAATAAAATAATTAACTTTTTCAATTTGACAATTTAATGAGATTAAGTTAAAAAAGTGATTTGAATAATTGATAAATTATTCTACTTTTTTAAAAACTAAATTATAAGAAATGGTTGCCAAATCATCCATTTTTACAAACATCAGTGAAGGTAATTTTATTTTGAAGTCAGAAAGGATTACTGAAAATGAACCATCTACAAACAATTTATTATTTTCATAATAATAATTCCCATCAATTTTTTTATTGATTTTCACGCCAGTAAAATCCAATTCTCCGTCAAAAGAAATATTATTATCAGTAAATACTATAATACTGGAATTAAATTTAACTTTTGGAAATTCCAAGGCATTTAAAATCTTAATGGTTTTGGAATCCCTACCTGACATTCCGGTATTAAAATCAGCAATATCAGTCGATACATTGATTTTATTATCATTTTTATTAAAGTACCCTTCGACATTATTATTTATACCCTCCCATTGGTGAAGTAAATGCTTTGCCTGGTACTTTATTACTGATTGATCTTTTATTAGCAACCATTTTTCGTCAGATTGTGTATAAGTGTTGAGGGAAGCAAAACAAGTTAGAATATATAAAACATATTTAATTTTATTTTTAATAATCTTAGACATATTATTTAAGATAATTTTATTTAATCAATAATAAATTTAAATCCTAAAGAAACAATGTCTGATTTGAAGTCAGAATCTCTAGAATAGTAACTATAATTTAAATCTATACTTTTTAAAGCAAAACTCCATAATCTTAATTTTGCAAATATATCGACGTACTTTATTCCTATTCCTAACTGGTTAGACTGAAATTTTGACAAATCATAATCGGAGGTGTAATATTTTGAAGAGGACAAATGTTGATTGTAAGGTTTAAAATAATCTGCCTGAGTTTGGGTATAAAATCTATAAGATGGATATAAAGTAAAACTATTAAAAAATTTGAATGGGAATTCAAAATTAATTGTATGGGAGTTAATCCCCCAGTCATCAGTATAAAACCTGTAATAAGATCTTAAAGTTAAATTTTCATTCAAAAAATAATTAACTCTTAAGCCTATTGGTATTTTGGTTCTGGTGTCAGGAAGTCTTTCAATATCATCTGCTAAATGAAAAACATCATCATTTTGTCTTGATGTATAATTGGATATATTTCTTGGATTACCCATATAAAAATTATCTACATCTGAAAAATAAACTCTTTGAAGCGGGTTTGCCAACCAACCTTTTTGTTGTATTAAATCAATGAATAAAGAAAGCTGTGCATTTTTATTTAAAATTTGTGAGAACAAAAGCGAAACAGAATATGTATTTCTAGATTTATCATCAATTAATTGGAAATTCTTTAATGGTGACCACTGATTAGTACTATTGCCGCTTTGATCATAAATTGTTTTTTTGTAAAAAAAACCAATTCCTGTATCCCCTTGGGTATCAATATATGAATCGAGTTCTTTTGGATAAATTGGAATCCATTTATCAATGTAAATTTTAGTACTTAAAGAAAGGGCCGTATTTTTATTATTATAAAATTTAGTTAATCCAGCTCCAAAACCATAAGATTCATAATCCCACTCTTTGGCAGTAGAAACATTTGCTGTAATTATTGTATTTCTGTCATCTGAGGAGTGTGAGTAGTCAACATTCAAACTTGTCCATTTATCAACTTTAGAAGCACCTGAGGAAGCATACCATGGACTTGATATTTTATCTCTATTTGGACCTGCATCAAAAGGATTTCCATTACTAGAAGATGCAGATGTGTATGTGGAAATTCCATAATCTAATGTAATTACATCATCATCACTTAATGGAATACTAATTACGATAGTTGGATTAAAATCCTCTAGTTCTTCATTTCCAATTCCACCTGTAACGGACGCATTACTTCCCTCTTGTGTATAGTAACTTGATAAAAAGTCGATTTCAATTGTTTCTAATACCCTTTTTTTATAATCATTAGGCTCATTTTTTGTATCCTGACTTAGACCAAAATTGAAAATTAAAGCAGTAAATAATAAAATTCTTATTTTCATTAATTATTAATTACAACCACACCCTCCACCGACTTTTCCACCGTTTGCTCCACTAGCTCCTTCTCTGTATAAATGAAAATTTGTTTCAAATCTACATATTTGTCTAGGAGATAGTTCCATATCAGGATCATTAATGTTTACTTTTTCATATTCTTTAACACTTGCACAAGATGATAAGCCCAGTATCAGAAAAAAAAGGAATAATTTTTTCATGGTCTAAATTTCATTGATTTTAATATTTTTTGACTTTATAATTTTGTTATCACTATTAATAATGATACAATCGACTCCTTTCATTTGATTTATCATATTCATACCAATTTCTTCCCCCAAAACAAAAACTGAAGTGGCTAGCGCATCTGCAAGCTCTGCATTTTCAGTAATGATAGTCACACTCAAAATTCCTTGACTAGGATAGCCAGTTCTTGGATCTATGATATGTGAATAAGATTTGCCATCAAAATTAATAAATCTTTCATAATTTCCAGATGTTACTATAGATTTATTTTTAATCGGAAGCCATGAAAAGACTTTAGTTCTGTTAAGAGGATTTACAATCGCAACCATCCAATCCTCACCACTTGGTTTTTGTCCCCAAGCTGTTAAATCACCTGAGGCATTTATTATGCCTGATTTAACATTATTTTTTATCAATATTTCCTTTGCCCTGTCTGCAGCATAGCCTTTTCCAATGGCTCCAAATCCAATTTTCATTCCTTTTAATTTTAAAAAAACAGTTTCTTCCTTTTCATTTAAAACAATATTTTCAAAACCAACTTTTGCAACTGAATTGGCTATTTGATTATCAGATGGTATTTTTTGCATTTTTTTGTCGAAGAACCATACTTTATCAAGGGAAGCGTAACTTATATCAAATGCACCTTGTGAAAGATTGGAAACTTTGATGGATCTAGAAATCAAATTAAATAATTCAGTATTTACTTTTACAGGTTTAATTCCAGAATTATAATTAATTAATGTTGTTTGTGAATTCTTATCCCATGAAGATATTAGACTTTCTATTCTGGAAATCTCTTCAATAGCAATGTTTATAAGCCTATTAGCCTCAGAATCATTTTTTTCCACAATTGTGATCTCAAAATCACTACCCATTAAAACAACGTTCTTGGTGTAAATTTCTTGAGCTTCTAAACTTGTTGTTGAAAGGAAGAAAAGAATTTTAAAAGATAAAAAAAAGATACTTTTCAAAAGGAATCAATAATGTTTATATACTCTTTTGGAGATGTTTTTTTATAACCAGTTCTCCCCAAAATTTCTCCATTTTTATCAAGAACAACAACAAAAGGAAAATATCCATTCGGATTGTATTTTTCGGCTAAAAAGTTGTTAGCTTTTTGTTGAGTTTCACTTAACATATTTTTCTTTTTTCTAGGAAAATCAGCCTGCAATAGGACATAGTTTTTTTCAGAATAATCTATAAAAACTTCAGTAGACCAAATTTCTTTACTCAATTTTATACAGGGGCCACACCAATCTGAACCTTGAAAAACTAATATTATTTTTTTGTTTTCGGTTTGTGCTTTCTCAACTGAATCTTCGTAAGATGTCTGCCAAACTTGAGAATAGATTAGTGATCCACTAAAAAAAATATAGATAAAAAAAAGTTTTTTCATTAAATAATATAATTATGTTTTGTTATAGTGATTCTCCGTAGGACCATCCATTTCTTACCGGCTCCTTTATAAATTCATCGACATCAGGACGATCAGTAATTTTCATATTTTGGGCATCATACTCGAAATTAGCATTGAATCTTTGAGCTAAACACCCCAACAGGGCCATCTCAGTTAAATTAGCGCCATAATCAAAATTTGACAATGGTAGAGTATTATTTTTAATTGCATCAACCCACTCTTCAACAGGTGTCTCATCTTTGATTCTTGGAATTACCTTTTCCGGAGCGTTAAGTAAAAATTCCTCCCATTCAGAATCCGGCATTAATAATTTTGGTTTATTTGGTCTTCCTCCTGTAATTAAAGTATTTTTATCACCAACCATAATCATACCATGTCTGTTATAATCATCCATTTTATTTACTCCTAAATCATTTAAAATTTCTGGTTTTAAACCTCCTTCATACCATTTTAATGTTACTGGGGATTTATCTTTTTTATTATTAAAATTGTAAGTAACAATAGATTGATCTGAAACGAAATTATAGGGTGTCCTTGGGTTGGGTATTTCAACTTTAACAAAATTTGGCATTCCTAAATCCATGGCCCAAAATGGGCCATCAAGTGTATGACATGCCCAATCTCCAAGTTGACCGTTTCCAAAATCATAGAACCCTCTCCAGGATTTTGGGGCATAAGCAGAATTAAAATCTCTGTATTTTGCAGGTCCCAACCACAGATCCCAGTCTAGGTAATCCGGAATTGGATCTTTTTTTGGAGGGAAACTTTCAGGCTTTGTCCAATAATGACCGGGATTAAAATTAAACTCTCCAATCCAGGCAAAAATTTCTTTTACTTCTCCTAAAACACCTGCCTCGTACCATTCTTTTATAGATCGGACTCCATCTGTAGTATGACCTTGATTTCCCATTTGAGAAACTATTCCATAGTACTTTGCAGCTTTTTTCATAGTTCTTAATTCCCACACATTGTGAGCTAATGGTTTCTCCACATAAACATGTTTACCCAGTTCCATTGCAGCCATTGTTGCAGCAAAGTGAGTGTGATCAGGGGTACTTATTATAACAGCATCAATTTCTTTATGCATTTTATCAAACATCACTCTAAAATCTTTAAATCTTTTAGCTTTTGGAACCATGTTATATCCCTCTGAGGCTCTGTTATCATCAACATCACACATCGCAACAATATTTTCATTTTGCACCCTTCCCCAGTTAGCTCTACCTCTACCTCCAACTCCAATAACTGCATAATTAAGTTTGCTGTTTGGGGAACATGAATAAATTGATGGAATTATTGCGAGTCCAGTAGAAATAATGGATGTTGATTTTATGAAAGATCTTCTAGAATTTGAATTCATATACATATATTTAAATTAATTAATCAATTATTTAAATATAAATAAATTACTTTGCAATTCTAATGTTAGATCAAAACATCTTTATAGTTGAAGTTTTTTCATCGATTTCTTTTTTGATATACGGTTACTTATCATTTAAATCCGAAAGGATGATTAATGAATTTAAAAGGTGGAATATATCACAGTTTAGAACAATTGTGGGTGTTTCTCAGTTATTGGGTGGCAGTGGATTAATTTTAGGGTTTTATTTACCCATAATGACAATCATTTCTTCGCTTGGATTGACTGTATTAATGCTACTTGGTTTTTTTTAAGAATTCTTGTTAAAGATGGTCTTTTAAGATCATTACCCTCCCTGTTTTATTTTTTTATTAATGGCTATATTTTTCTTTTTTCCTATAAAAATTTGATATGAGAAAAACAATAGCAGTGGCCGGAGCTACAGGTTTTATTGGAAAATGGTTCATAAAAAATTATAAATCACATTTTAAAATTATTGGATTAAGCAGATATAAAATTGAAAATCCTGAGACAAGTGAAATTGAGTGGAGACAAGTTGATTTGTATTCAATTTCAAGTACTACCAATGCTTTAAAAAATGTAGATATTGGAATTTATTTAGTTCATTCTATGCAACCATCTACAAGAATGAATCAAGGTACTTTTGAAGATACTGACATACTATTAGCAGACAATTTCTCAATTGCAGCAAATGAATGTCAACTTAAACAAATAATTTACGTTGGAGGGATTCTTCCAAAAGATAGTTTTAAAATTTCAAAACATTTAAAATCAAGACATGAAGTTGAAAAAACTTTGGGTTCAAGGTCCACTCCATTAACAACAATAAGAGCTGGTATAATCATCGGACCAGACGGTTCATCGTTCAGAATTATTCAAAAACTTGTTGAAAATTTACCGATTATGGCATGTCCCGAATGGACAAAATCATTAAATCAACCACTTGATATTAGAGATGCTCTCAAAGTAATTGAGTGGTGTATATTAAATGAGGAATCTTATAATAAACCAATTGAAATTGGAGGTAATGAAGTTATTTCTTATATGGATTTGTTAAGAATAACCGCAAAAAAAATGAATAAGAAGAGGTTAATATTTTCATTTTCACTGATAACGATTGGATTATCTAAACTTTGGCTAAGCTTCATAACTGGAACTAGCAAGAATCTCACATCTCCTCTAGTAGAAAGTCTTAAACATACAATGACCTTAAATAATGAAAACCCGTTTCATCTTAACAAAACCTTTATTGGTTTGGAAGAAAGTATTGAGTATGCCCTCAAACCCACTGACTCAGTTCCAAAAAATCCAATCTTTTCAAAAAAGTTTGTTGAAAAAAATACTGTAAGAAGTGTTCAAAGAATTATAAATCCTAGTAAAAAAACTCCTCAATTTTTTGCTAGGATATATCCAATTTGGTTGACAAAGCAATTTGCTAGTATTGTAAAAGCAAATTTTGATGGCAAGTATGTAAAATTTTACTTCCTTGGAATTTTACTTTTAGAACTAAAAGTTATAAAATCTAGAAGTGATGAAAAAAGACAACTATTTTTTATAACAGGGGGTGTTTTGGTTAAAAGAAGTGACCTTGGCTGGTTGGAATTCAGATCTGTTTTAAACAACAACTATTTGGTAGCAGCAATTCACGAATATGTTCCAAGGTTACCTTGGTTTATTTATAAATATACTCAGGCCAAAGTACACTTATTGGTAATGAAACAATTCGAAAAATTTCTTATTAAAATTCCAAATAAAAAATCAAGTAAAAAAAATTAGATTTTATTTAGCTGAAAATTTCTTTTTTCTTTCTCGTCAAACCTGTTCCAATAAACAATTGAAATAAGTGAAGAAACTGTGAAGTATGTCAAAATTATAACAGTTGAAATAAAATAATTTTCAAAGAAAAATTGATTGTCAAAATATAAAAAGAATAGAGCGGATACTATGGATCGAATTAATTCAAACTTTGGAGCCCAAGAAAAAAGGTCCAAAAAAGAAGTAAAACCAAAAATTGAGGCAAAAATAATTAAACCAAAAAATAATTGAATTTGCGAACCTAAAGTTGAAAAATTGTAGAGAAAAAAGAAAACTAAAAAGTTTATAGAAATAAATTGAAAAATAGCAATGAATTTTAACTGTAATGGGTAATTATAATTATACTTAATCCTGTTTTGTAAATCAGTAGTAATAGGTCGAGGAAATTTATCAATAACATCTTTAGGTCTCCAACCGGTTGGCATAAACCACAGTCTAAGCTTGTCTTTGACACTTTTAGTATGATATGCATCTTGAATCAAATGAAAAGCATGCTGGAAGTTTATAAAAATCGGATTCCAAGTTTTAACAGGTTTTAGTACTCCGTAAACTGGAGGCTCTTGATCTAGCTCTTCTTGAAATGTTCCAAATATTCTGTCCCAAACACAAAAAATAGCAGATAAATTTTTATCAATATAAATAGGATTTATAGCATGATGAACTCTATGTTGGGAAGGTGTAACAATTATGTACTCAAGAAATCCTAATTTACCTATGTGCCTTGTGTGATACCAAAATTGAGCAAATAGATGTAATGGAGCTAAAACACTGATAACTTTGGGAGGAACACCTAAAATCGCTGCAGGAATCATAAATAAAGCACCAAAACCAATCCAGGCTGAAATACTCTGTCTTAATGCACATGCCATGTTAAATTCTTCACTGCTGTGGTGAATAACATGTCTATTCCAAAAAATATTAACACTATGATTAAGTCTGTGATTCCAATAGCTTGCAAAATCAATACAAACAAAAGCAATAAAATAAAGCGTAAAACTTGAATCTAGCTCAATTACAGCAAGAGTTTCTAAAATATAAGGGTATGAAATTATGATTAATACTAAGCCCAGAGAATCTTTCAAAATATTTGTCATTCCTGAACTTAAGCTGGAAATAGTATCCATAAAAGTATATGTTTGCTTATTTGTAAAATGACCATATAGAATCTCAATAGTCATTAATACCATAAAGCCAGGTATTGCATATAGTAATATTGTTGCGTAAGTATCCATTTTTCTCTGACTAATTATTTTGAAAAGCTTAAATTTAAACATATTTTTTTAAATTTGCATCGCTTTATTGGTCGCGTAGCTCAGCTGGATAGAGCATCTGCCTTCTAAGCAGACGGTCAAAGGTTCGAATCCTTTCGCGATCACAATTTAAAAACGGGGGAATTTCCCCCTTTTTTTATTTATTGAATTAAATAAAGATTAGTTGTTGCAATGATAAAATTTGTTTGGAATAATAAGTACAAATTGTTGTCCCTAATAATACTGATTTTTGGTATTTCTGTTTATAAATTAAAAAATCCAACCATTTTTTATGACTCACAGAGAATTTTAGATTATGCAGATAATGTAAAAAATGATTTTGAATCTGTTAAAAAAACTAATCTATTTTTAATAGGAATTGAATTTGAAAAAAAAGTTCAATTTGAAAATATTCTTCAACTACAATCAGTTCATGAAGAATTAAATGAAAATCAGAATATTCTGTTCATTCAAAATATATTCAGCGATATTTCATTAACCAATCAAAATTTTTTAATTCCTTTTGGCGTCAACAAAAGAATTGAAGATAAAAATGATTTTAATTTTCTTATTGATGAGTCGAAAAAAAAAGAAAGTTTATTTATTTCAAAAGATCAGAAAAAATTATCTTTTATCATAGAGTTAAAAAAAAATGTTGATGAGAATTTTAATAAAAATTTTATTAAACAAATTGAGAATAGGTTTAAAAACATTAATGATTGTGAAATTTATATTACTGGTCAAGTAAAAGCAGAACTGTATATAAAAGAAAGAGTTATTGCTGAACTTATTTATATTACTTTTTTTAGTGCATTATTTTGTTGTCTAATTCTTTGGTATTTCTCGAGAAACATAAAATTTGTCACACTTGTTGTGATCAGTGTTCTTTTTAGCATTTCAATTACTTTTATGATTGCTAAAATACTTTTTGGTGGCATTGAGTTAGTAATGATAATTATGCCTGCAATTTTATTTATTGTCTGTGTTTCTGATTTTATGCACTTAGTAAATAACAATAAACAAAACAAGAAGATTAAGTTTGAATATTTCAGTCAAAAAATAAATGACATTGGAAAACCTGTTGCTCTTACATCAATCACTACGGCAATTGGATTTCTAAGTTTCTGCTTTTCAAATGTTCTTCCAATAACAAGACTTGGAATCATAACTACTATTGGAATAATTATTTCTCTTTTAGTAATTCTTGTAACTTATGCTATTTGTGTAGATTTAAAACTTCACAAATTTATTGGTAACAGTACGGTTGAGGAAAAAGTAAATAAGTTCATTTTTAAACTTGTAAATTTTCAAAATCACAAAAAATCTCCTTTTATACTTTTAATGATGTCATTTTTATGTTTTGTAGGGATATATAATTTTGAAATAAATAATCATATAAATGATGAATTTAACAAATCGTCCCAACTATATAAAGAAATGAAATTTTTCGATGATAATTTTGGTGGCTATAAACAAGTAGATTTTAATATAGATGTTAAAGATGATTTAGAACTAAAAAATATTTTAAACTTTGAAAAAAAAATTAAAACATTTGGTTTTGTAGTAGATAATTCCCTTTTTGGATTTTCAGAAAACAAGAAATTTTTAAACAAAAATTATTTAAGTGAGTTAAAGGATGAAAAAATTTCTATCAAAAGCAGAATGCCTGACATAGGGTCAAAGAAAAGTTTAATTCTTTTTGATAAAATATCTGAGATGGCTAGTGAATTAAATATCCAATTAGAAATTAGGGGAAATGGATACTTATTTGACAAATTAAGCAACAAAATAACCCAAGAAATTTTGGTAGGTTTGTTCATGGCAATTTCATCAATCTGTCTTTTATTTTTGATTATTTCTAATTTTAATTTTAAATACCTTTTAATAATTTTAATTCCAAATACATTTCCAATTTTTGTTTGTGTTGGAATCATGAGTTTAGGAGGTTTTTATTTCAGTTTATCAAACGCATTTATTTTCGCTATTATATTTGGTTTAATAGTTGATGATTCTATTCACATTATTAGTTCGTATAAATTCAATATTAAAAGAGGGCTGAATCATCAGTTAGCTATAAAAAAATCTTTAAATTTTACAGGAAGGGCTGTTATAAAAACCACAATTGTTATTATAATAACATTAATACCTCTTTTATTTTCTGAATTTAATTCGATAAGTCAACTTGGTTTTTTAACCATAATCTCAGCAATTATAGCCATAATTTTTGATCTTATTTATTTACCAAAATTAATAGAAAAACTATTAAATAATTAAGATTTTATATTCTCAAAATTAATTTTTGAAATATTTTATTATGTAACTTTTTAAAAAGTTGGTTTGTAATTACTTCTGTCTGTTTTGAATATTTTCATATTCATTATTACATTTTCAGATTTAATAAAAGTATCATGTATAGTTTTATTTAAAAAACCCATAACATCATAATAATTTCCAAAAACGTGAGTACTCAGAGGGTTTTCAATAATTTTAAATTCTGATTTTCGTAATAATTTAATAAAGTCTTTAATAAGAGGTTCGTAATTGTCCTGAAGTGGTGTTAGGGTAAGTTCAACAGATATTTTCATATTATTTTCTAAAATTTACGTGAGTTTTAAGAATACGTTTTTTTTCACTTTTAACTTTTTCATTTTTCATGTGCCCCCAAATTTTATCTCTGGCTTTTTTTGAGGAAATCTTTAAATCTACTATTGGTTTAGGGTAGTCTACTCCAATTTCAAAATCTAAAAATTTAGATTCCAGTGGAGAAATTTTCCATGGCTCATGAATATATTCTTTAGGTACTTTTTTTAGTTCTGGCACCCATTTTTTTATAAACTCACCCTTATTATCATGTTCGATTGAATTTTTAACTGGATTATAAATTCTAATAGTATTAACTCCTGTCGTACCAGCTTGCATTTGAAATTGAGGAAAATGAATACCGGGTTCATAATCTAAAAACTGTTTCGCTAAAAAATAAGCACCATCTCTCCAATCTTGATCTAAATTATGAACAAAAAAAGATACAACCATAGCTCTCATTCTAAAATTTATCCATCCTGTTTTTTTTACTGCTCTAATACTTGCATCTACCAATGGATAACCAGTTATTCCCTTCTTCCATGCTTTTATAAATTTAATATTCTTTGTTCTTTTTAAAGAATTAAATCCTTTATTAATAAAGTCTGTTTCATAGGAACAATCTGACTCAAACTTTTGAATAAAGTGACAATGCCAATGCAATCTAGATATCATTGCATTAATTGACCTTTTGTACAAACTTCTGTTTGGATGTTTATTTAAATATTGATAAACTTGTCTTATTGACAAATTTCCCCAAGCCAAATAAACAGATAGTCTACTGGAAGAAAATCTACTTTTTTGTGGTTTTGAAATATAATAAGCATAATTTTTTGATCTATCTTTTGCAAAAGAATTAAGGTATTTTATGGCATTACTTTCGCCACCTGGTTGAAACAAAATATTTTTTTTTCTGAATTTTTCCTCTAAGTATTTGGTTAGTTTAAATGGGTTTTTAAAATCAATTTTTTCTTGAAATTTAAATTGATTTTTTATTATATTTTTTTTCATTTGGGCATCCCAACTTTCATTCCATCCTCTACGATTTTTAATACCTCTAATAATCCCGTCACGCTGATATTCTTCCCAGGAAATATTGTTTTTCTTTAAAAAATTACCAACTTTTTTATCCCTATCCCATGAATATTTAGTTCCGGATTCCTGGTAGCTAAATACCTTTTTAATTTTAAATTGTGCTGTTAAAAAATTAAAAACCTCAAGACTGTCTCCATAGAATATTTCAATATTCTTATTTAAATTACTTAATCTTTGATTAAAATCGGTAATGGATTGATAAATAAATCTTAAATGTCTACCGCTTGTATCAGGTTTCTGAATAAAATTTTTGTCAAATATGTATACAATTAAGTATGGTTCGGAAATTGACTCTGCCTCATACAGGGGTTGGTGATCCTGAATTCTAATATCCCTTTTAATCCAAACAAGATTCATATCTTATAAAAATTACGAATTCATAAAGCTTGAGATTAAATTGTGAAAATGATGAACACCTTGTTCTTTTGTTGGTGAAAATCTTCCAGCTTTATAAAATGAAGACTTTAAACCGATATGTACATTTTCAACAACAAACTCATCCTCTTCTTCAACCTTTTCAAGTTGATTACCCGCTCCCCTGTTTAATTTAGATTCATCAAAAACATAAGATCTAAAAATAACTTTTGTTTGGGAATGATTAATTGGTTTTACTAAGTTGATAGACACTCCCCAGGGATAAAAATTAAACATCATGTTAGGAAAAACCCAATAATAATATGCTGCAACATTTTTGCCATAATCTATATGATCTTTAGGTAAGTCGAAGACTTCGGAATTATCGTCACTATACCCAATCTGTAAATTACAATACTTATAAACTTCAGTTGTATAGTTTTGATAGTCAAGAATTTCATTAAGTTCTTTATGAACAAATGGGATATGAAATCCTTCTAAATAATTATCACAATACAATGCCCAATGAGCATTAATCTCAAAATCTTTCGACAAACTGTCATCATACTTGAATTTTTCTATGGGCAAAAAACCTATCCTTTCTTCCATTTTATCAATTACTATTTGAAAATCAAAATTAGGATTCATTCCAACAAAGAGTAGTTCACCCCATTTTCTAGTTGGAAATTGATGTAGGTTATCACAAGATCTTGGAAAATCTTTTGCTTGACTAAACTCGGGCATAAATTCGAATTTTCCCTTGAAATCAAACTTTCTTCCATGGTACATACAAACAAGTTTTTTAGCTTTTCCGGGCTCTAAAACCATAATATTTCCCCTGTGAGTACAAACATTGGTTAAACAATTTATTTCGTCCTCAGAAGATCTTGTAAGCACTATTGGTTCAGATAAATAATCCTCAAGTAGAATCATGGGATAAACCGAATTTTTTTCTGGAACTAGACCAATATCACCAATCCACTGCCATGACTGTAAAAAAATTTTTGATTTTATTTCTTCAAAAACTTGGGGATCCTTGTAAAAAGAAGATGGTAATGTTTCTGCTTTTGTGATATCCGGATCGATATAATATTTATCTTTATTAGACATAAGGACAATTCAGTCCATTAAATTATATTTTTATTGTGACTCCTCAAAATGAAAAAATAGGATTATTTTCAGCGACATCATTAATCATTGGGAATATAATTGGTGCTGGTATCTTTGTTCTTCCCGCAAGTTTAGGGAAATTTGGTAGCATTAGCATATTGGGTTGGATTTTTACAGCTTCAGGATCTTTAATACTTGCTAAAATTTTCAGCAATTTCAGTAAAATGATTTCGGGTCAAAATGGTGGACCCTACTTATATACTAAGGTTGTCCTGGGAGATTTTTTAGGTTTTTTAGTTGCATGGGGTTATTGGATATCATGCTGGGTAAATAATGCAGCAATTGCTGTCGCTATTGTTAGTGCAATAAGTTTTTTTATACCTGAATTAAATAAAAATCCAATTTTAGCTTCAATAACAGGACTTTCTTTCATTTGGTTTTTTACTTTGACATCTTCAAGTGGAGTTAGATCATCTGCAAAAATTCAAATATTTACAACTATTGCAAAATTGATTCCTCTTTTATTCATAATTATTTTTGGACTATTTTTTTTTGATTCAACAATATTTCCAAATTTTAATATTACTGATAAAAGCAACCTCGAAATTTTACCAGTTGTTAGTGTAATTACATTGTATGCTTTTTTAGGACTGGAAAGCGCAAGCATACCAGCAGCCAACATAAAAAAACCAGAAATAAATATCCCCATAGCTACAATGACTGGAACTTTAATATCAACATTTGTGTACATTTTTGGTACTGTTGTTTTATTTGGAATTTTACCAAACGACATACTAATTAATTCACCAGCTCCGTTTGCAGAGGCCGGGAATTTGATAGGTGGAAAATATGCTGGTTATTTTATTTCTGCTGGAGCAGCAGTTTCTGCCATAGGGGCACTTAACGGTTGGATTCTTATAACAAGCTACATGCCAATGGCACTTGCGAAAGATAAATTATTTCCTAAAATTTTAACAAAAAAAAATAAAAAAGGATTTCCAGTAGTTAGTTTATTTTTAGGCAGCATTCTAACATCAATTGTGATGAGTATGAATTTTAGTGAGGGTTTAGTAAGCAGATTCGAGTTTTTAATTCTACTAACTACCCTATCTACTCTAGTACCTTACCTTTTTGTTAGTATTGCTTATTTAACTTACTTTTTGAAAAAAAAATTTTCTGTGAATATTTTATACAAAAAACAGATAATTGGCATTTTGGGAATTTTATATTCATGTTGGGCTATATTTGGATCAGGAAAAGAGTCTATTTTTTATGGTACAATTTTACTTTTAATTGGAATACCCGTCTATATAACCATGAAAAATAAACCCCTCTAAAAAGAAGGGTTTATTTATAATAAAAAAATGTATCGGTTTATTTAGGAGCTTGATAATCATAATATCCTTCAACAGGAATCATTAGATGAGCGTACTTAGTTCCAGCATACATAACATATGGTGCACCACTATTAAAATCCGTTGTTTGACCATCAAGTGTACTTGGATCAGCAGGGAACAACATTAAATGAGCTCCTGACTCAATCCACTGTCCATCAGCTTTAGCTTTTGCTATTCCTTCTTCATCTGTAACTAAGTACATTCTGTTATCTTCACCAATGTCTCCGTGTAACATCCATGCCCAACCATCTACTTCAACATCAGGTACTGTTCCAGCCATAAAACCCTGAAGCCATGCAAATGAAGCTGCATCCCCAACCATTGGCATAGCTTCATGTGGATCTTTCCATCCGTTTTCAGGATCTGAAGGTGCTCCATTTGGATTACCAGACATAGCTGTCCATCCGTTTGTACCTTCTCTTAAAACTGTACCATCTGTATCAATTACTGTACAATTTGCAGCTATAAAGGATGGAGCTGCAGTACTGTATGCCCAAATTTTCCATTCGTTTGAGGTGTGAGGACCCTCAGGTTCACCTGTTGATTGTGTACTAGTTTCCATATCATTATTAGAGCTGTTAGATGGTACAGATGTATTACATCCAATTAACAATAGGGAAACAAATAATATGTATATGTTTTTCATAATTTTTATTTTATTCTAATTTAAAAAATTAGTTTGAGTTGATAATCATTTCTGGATCATACTGACAACACAACGGTAAATTTTCATAGCTATCAGGATCATGTTTGACAACTTCTGTATCGTAACCAGATTTTGCAATCGCTCTATGAACTGACATCAAGTCTGCAATTTGCGAATCATAAACTAGATTAACTTGTTTGGTATTTTGATTCCAGTCAACTTTAATAACACCATTTACAGAATTTGCAGCATTTTCAATAGTTTTTTTACACATACCACAATTTCCCTTTACAGCAAAGGTAGTCTGAGTACCCATTAATTCTACAATTTTTTCTGGCTCAGGTTCTGTTTTTTCTTCAGAAAAACTTTTAAAAATTAGTATTGATAATAGGGGAATTATAATTAGTAAAATGGTTAGGTTTTTATTTTTCATTTTTAAAAATTAGTGTATTGAAGAATCTTTATAATAACAACATTCTGGAAGATTATTGTACACATCATCAGGTGCTTTAAATTTTTCCGTATCATGGCCAAAACCAGCAATTTCTTTTTGAATGTTGTCCAATGTGATTTTTTTAGAATTATATATTATTGATAATTTGTTAGAATTTTTATCCCAATTAGCAAATTTTACTCCTTTGATTTTAATGGATTGTTTTTCAATTCTAAATTTGCACATATCACATACTCCACTTACTTTGAAAGTTGATTTAGCGTTGCTATTTTGTACATTATTCTGCGAAAAAGAAAACACAGAGAACATTATTAATAAAAAACTTAATTTTTTCATAATATTAAATTACAACTTTAATCTCAGACCAATATAAAACACTGAACCCTGAATCGGAGCGTACACTAAAGCACTATCAAAATTTATTCCAAAAGGGTTAGATGAATCTAATATTGGTTTTTCTTGCTTATAATTATTTAAGTTTTCTCCACCTAGATAAATTTCAAATTTCTCAGAAAAAATCCTGGTGATTTGAGAATTAATCATAAAATAAGAGGGTGAATATCCATTGAAACTTTTCTGTTGGGTGTGGTCAGGAAGGCGTTGTACACCTACAACATTGTATGTGAAATCAAATTTCCAAAAAGATTTAATAGAATTTTGTTTAGTTGAAAAATCTAAATTTGTGAAGAATCTATTTTTTGGTGTAAGCGGGTTTTCTTTAAATCCAGAATTATATTGTTTTTTGACATCAAAATTCTTAAAGGCAGATTTAATTTTTAGATTTTCAGTTAATTCATAATCTATCTCTAGCTGAAAAGATTTTGAATAGCTTGATCCACTTAAATTGTAAAAGTATAATTCACCTTGTTTTTCCCAATCAACTACAACCTGATTTTTAAAGTCTGTTACATAATAATCTAATGTAATGTCACCTTGATTTTGAAATAAACTAAATCCCTGTCTAAAACTTAATCCATAGTTCCAAGCTATTTCAGGATCTAAACCATAAAATTTTCCAACCTTACTTTTATTGAAAATTTTCCTTCCAGTTGAAAAAATTTCTTGATTTTCTGAATAAATATTTGATGACTTTCTTCCAGAACCAAAAGAAAACCTAATTACAGACTTTTCTTTTGGTTGGTATCTCAAGTGAAATCTTGGTGTGAGGAATGATCCAATATTATTATGAATATCATATCTCAATCCAAGAACCATACTGATTTTTTCTAAATCATCGTAGCTGTATTCAAAAAAAGCACCTATTGATCTATCGATCCTATCAAAAATATTTTTTTCTATATCAACCAGTTCATAAAAATCGTCATAAGAAAAATTAACACCAGATTTAAACTTGTGCATAGTATTTCCAATGATTGAGTTGTAAATTAAATTAGAATAAAAACTTTTTTGTTCAATATTATAATTTCTTAATCCAAAAAATGATTCTTGATCATGATTTGAGTATGCAAATTGAAATCCTATGGTTTGATATGGAATGTTTGGGTTAACATATCCTATTTTTAAGTTTGTATCAAATCTTTTTGTAACTATTTCACTTGTCCATGGCATTCTCTTAACTAGTAAACTCGACACATCTTCTCCGGCCTCTTTTTCATTATTCATGATTTTGAAACTTAAGAAACTAACCAATCCCTTTTCTGTATCAATGTACTGCCAACGATTAAAAAAATTGTATCCTTTATAGGTAGGATGGTCTAAAAAACCATCATTATTGTCATCATGTATTGAGCTATTTTTATCTGCATGTAAAAATATGGATGAAGTCAGCTTATCATTTATTTTTTCATTTACAAGGAAATTGAATTCTAATCTTCCCATTTTAGAAGTAAATAGATTTAAAAAAATTGGCTGGTCAACTATCGGTTTTTTTAATTCTATATTGATTTGTCCTGAAATACTTTCAAATCCGTTGACCACGCTACCAGTTCCCTTAGTAATTTGCATACTCTCAACCCAAGGTCCTGGAATGAATGATAATCCAAACACTTGTGATGCACCTCTTATCGTTGGAATATTTTCTTCAGTAATCATAAGGTAAGGACTTTCCAATCCTAACATTTTAACTTCTTTAACTCCAGTTACAGCGTTTGAAAAGTTGACATCAATAGATGGATTGGTTTCAAAACTTTCCGAAACATTACAGCACGCGGCCTTTAACAATTCCTCACTTGATACATTTACAATATTCTGTGTTTTAAAATATGATTTTTGGATTGTATTTTTTCTTTTAGAAACAATTACCTCACTTAAATTATCAATTTCTGGGGAGAGTTTATGACTATAGAATTCTAAATTCTTAATTTCAACTATATCCTCTTTAAAACCCAAAATTTTGAAAACTAACTTATTGGTAGAATCTATTATTTTTATGGAAAATTTTCCATTTTTATCTGAAATAACTCCAACTTTTGAATCTTTCCAAAAAATATTAACACCTTCTAAGAAAATTGTTTGATTATTCTCGTTGATATAAGAAACATTACCATTTATTAAATCTTGAGAAAAAGATTGAAAAAAAATAAAAAATATTATAAAAAAAAATTTAATTCTCATTTTCCAAAAAAGTTCTTGCCCTGTCTAAAGAGTTTATCCTTATATCCTCCCAAAATAAATTGATATCTGCCTTGTGATAATCTTTAACAGTGGAAACCATAAGTTTTTTGAAAATTCCCATTTTTGGTAATTTTACATAGATTTTAGAGTCCATGTTTTCGATTTTAACCGATTTTGGATAAACCTTTTTATTTAAGTAAAGAAATCCTTTATGATTATCATAAATAGAAGTTTTCTTATTGTCCCATGTAATAGGATTTATACATTGGGCATCCTTAATCCAATCTGAGCTTACAGTCAATACTGCATTTTTTGTTTTTCTTTCAGACATTAATCTAAAAGTGTTCCAAGATACAAAACCTCCCGTTTCGTTTGCTTCTTGCATTAGTTTTATATTATCAAAGTCTTCACTTTTGATTTTAGTACCAATCAAATAAGCAGCAACTAATTTCTTTTGCAATGGTTTATTATCAAAAAAGTCTTGTAAAAGTCTCTTAGCATGACCAGCACCCTGACTGTGACCTGCTATTATAATAGGTTTTCCATTATTAAATTCTTCCAAAAATAACTTAAATGCTGCCTTAACGTCCTGATATGCCATCTCGTAGGCTTGTTTTCCACCATTTTCCCAGAATGATTGTCTAAAAACTCTTAAATGTGCCTGCCTGTAGAAGGGAACATATAAATTTCCTGTTGCATACCATGCTGAGGATTGATATTTAATTGTTGAATTGAGAACATAGTTTCTGGTATTTTGATCAAAAATATCAGCATTCCAAGATGTATCGTTCTTGTTTGAATGCATTGTGGGATATATGAAAAAAACATCAACGGGAAATTTTTCATCTGTTGTTTCAAATTCAGATAATATACCCAAATCTCCACTAGGATGTACTGCCCATGCATTTAGATTTTTATAGTTAGGGGGGTTAGAAATTTGAAAAGTTTCAAATGATGAGCTATTATATTCAACTGGCTTGTTAGATTCAGATAACAACCCACAGGAGGAGAAAAATATAAAGATCAATAAAATTAATATCCTATTCATAACTTTTGCATATTATACAAATTTGATGCCCATTATAATTTGTTTTGATAAAATTATAAAGATTACTCTAAAATTATAGATCTTATTGATGGGTTAAAAGGAGTATCAATTAAATATCCATTAGAATTTATTAACTCCAATTTAATAGAAATTTTGCCTTTAGGTAAACCCTCAATGTAATATGGTACCCACTCATCAATTATAAACTCCGAATCATGAATTGTTGCCTTAACTTTATTTCCGTTAGCTGATATTTTAGTATTAACTAAATAAAAATCTAATAATATTCTTTTAGTGTCTTCTCCTTTGTAAGTTCCTTTAGGTCTACTGTAGAATAAAAATTCATTTGATAAATCCATGTTTTGATTTTCACCAACTTGAGCTAAAATAAACGCATTAGGGTTTTTTACTGACTCGTGGTATGATCTGGATAAAAATGCTAAAACAACAGTACCATCTTCGACATCTTTTGAGAAAGTTTTTGAATAGTGTGCTGAGTAAGGACCATTGTCTTCAATAAAATGAATATGTTGGCCTTTATCTGAGTTTGCTAGCTTATAATCAAATTCATTTGAAGTTTGAACACCAAGTTCATAATTATCAATATCAAAAGAAAATGTAAGCTGATTATCAATTTTAGAGGTCTCAAATTTTAAAATTTTAGCATTTTCAAAACTTGGTGATCCATCAATTTTACTAATTGTAATTTTATTAGACGATTCACATGAAATTAGCAAGAACAACAAAAAATAAAAACCAGAATTTTTTAAAATATATCTCATAAAAAAATATTTAATTTATTTGCAAATGTAAAAAATATAATTGCCAATGTTAATTAAATTAATTTAGCTAAAGTATTATGAAAATTTACCATTCTCTCTCTTTGTTATTTTCTTCCATTTGAGCAATCTGTTTTTCAGAAAGAACTTTTAGAAAAGAAGGATGCTGCTCAATTCCGAACTCTATTTTTTTGACAATACTATTAACAGACTCATTTTCATAGTCAATCTTAAGAGGTTTTTTAATTTCCATAGTTTGAAGAATATTTTTTTTACGAATTCTAATTCCTTTTTTATCAAATGATCTTCTAAATCCATCAATAACAATTGGAACAACTATTGGCTTGTATTTTTTAATTATGTGAGCTGTCCCTTTTCTAATAGGCTTAAATGGTGTTGTGGTACCTTGTGGAAAAGTAATAACCCATCCATCATCCAAGGCGATTCCAATTTTACTCACATCACTCATTTTTACTTGCCTATTTACATCCTCGCCTTGGGATCTCCATGTTCTTTCTATAGAAACTGATCCAACATAAGCAAGTATTCTGGGAAATATACCATCTCTCATGGTTTCTTTAGCAGCTATGAAATAAAGATTAAGTTTTGGTTGCCACAAATAACCCAAATTTTTGATAGAGTCATCTCTTCCTTTCAAACTAGCGTTAAAAACATGAAACATTGCACAAACATCAGCAAAATAAGTTTGATGGTTTGAAACAAAAAGTACATTATTATTTGGAAGAGATCTTAAAATTTCTGATCCTTCAATTTTCAATTTATTAAAACCTTTAAATCTTTGGTGAGATAATAAACCTAATACTCTAATTAACCATTTTTTTATAAACAGAATATGACCAAAAGGATTTCTTTTCAAGAATACCAAATTTTAAATTTTAGTAAAGTTATTAAGATTTAGCAACTTTCTTAAATAAAGAAATAAATTCATAGATTATCATGGATGTTGCTCCCCAGACAATTTTATTTTCAATTATAAAACTTGGGACAACAATTTTTTTATTTTTGACCAATACACTTGAATTAACAATTTTCATTTTTATCAAATCCTTAAAAAATGGAGTAATTAGTTCTGAAACCTCAATTTTACACGGATTAAAAAAAGGATACTCATTACAAAATCCAACATATGGTTGAACATCAAAATTACTTGGTGGAATATAAATTTTAGATAAAGAACTCACTATTTTTATTTGCATTTTGTTTATTCCTAATTCTTCACACGTTTCTCTCATAGCAGTTGATTCTAAATTTGGATCTTTTTTTTCTTTTTTTCCGCCTGGAAAGCTAACTTGGTTAGAATGCACTCCACTATAGGTATTTCTTAATATTAGTACAAATCTTGTTTGGTTCTGTTCATCACCATAAAATAGAATTAAAACTGCTGCACTTTTTGGATTTGTAGGAATAAATCCCTCTTTAATTTGTTTAATTCTTCCAGGTGGGGCTAATTTAATCATCGATTTTTTTCCAGGAAGTTCAAAATCATTTATTTTTAACAAGGTTTTTTTAAAGGTCGAAAAATGCATTTATTCAGATTATTTCTTTTTACTGGGCTCTTAGGAATTATTTCGTGTAAAGATAACGTTCAAAGCAAACCATTAGTTAATAGTGTTGAAAAAAAAATAAAAATTATTCCGCCTGTTAAAAAAAAAGAAATATTTCTTTTAGACGATAAGAATGCTATTCCTTTTTTTTTTGAGTACCAAAAAAAACATAAAGAAAATAAAGTTAGAATAATAACTGATTATGGTGATATTGATATAAGATTATTTGACGACACACCATATCATCGAGCTAATTTTGTTTATCTGACTAAAAAAAAATATTTTGATGGTGAGTATTTTCACCGAGTTGTCAAAGACTTTATTATTCAGGGTGGTAACTCTGATAATGTAAAGACATCAAAAAAAAGAAGAGCTATTGGAAGGTATTTGTTACCCCCTGATACTAATAAAGGTTATAAACATCACAGAGGAATAGTTTCAATGCCTAGTAGCGAAATTGAAAACCCCCACAAACTTGCTTCTCCCTTTGAATTTTTTATTGTGCAAAAAAAAGAAGGTGCATATCATCTAGATGGAAATTACACTGCTTTTGGTAAAGTAATCAAGGGAATGGAAGTTGTAGATGTAATATCTAATTTAGAAACAGATAAGAGAGAATGGCCTCAAGACAATGTTCGTTTTAAAACTATAATTTTAGAATAACATTGATAATGACTATAATATTACTTACTTTTATAAATTAAACTTATAATTAATGACTATAATACAGTTAAAATATGCCATTGCAGTATCGCAACACAAAAATTTTACTCTTGCGGCAGAAAAATGTTTTGTCACTCAACCAACATTAAGTATGCAAATTCAAAAACTTGAAAGTGAACTAGATATACAAATCTTTGACAGATCTAAAAAACCAATTCAGTTAACTGAAATTGGTGAAAAGATCATTATTCAATGTAAAAAAATTGTTAGCGAATCAGAAAAAATGAAAGATGTTGTTGATCAGGATAGAGGAATTGTTGCAGGAAATTTCAGAATTGGTGTTGTTCCAACAGTTATGTCAACACTTTTACCAATTTTTTTGGATGATTTAGTTAAACGTTTCCCACTTCTTAAAGTGTCTTTTTTTGAACATCCCACTTCTGATTTAATATCAAAATTAAATAATAAAAAATTAGATTTAATAATAGCTGCAACTCCGCTAGAAGACGAAAATTTAATTGAAAAACCGTTGTTTTACGAACCATTTGTTGCTTATTTACCTAAAACGAATAAGCATTTTGGGAAAAAAGAAATAGAACCTAAAGACCTGTATTCCAACGATCTATTGTTGTTAAAAGATGGTAACTGCTTTAGAAACAGCATTGAAAACCTTTGTTTTGATTGCAATGAATACAAAGGAAAGTTTGAACTTAAAAGTGGTAGTTTTGAAACGTTAATAAACTTAGTGGACAAAGGCCTTGGCATAACATTTTTACCATACTTGCATACATTAAGATTAAATGAAAGTCAGAAAAAAATGCTTCATTACTTCAAAAACCCCAAACCCTCAAGAGAAATAAGTTTAGTTTATCCCAAAAATGGTATTAAAATTCATATAATTAATGAAATAAAAACACTTATGGATAAACTTATAAAAAATAAGATTCATTTTAGTGATGTAAAGATTGTTAGTCCAATAAAAAATAGGGAACTAAGCAGAGTTGTCTAGCTATTTAAAATACCTTGTAAACTTGGTTTATTAAAAACAAAAGCATCAACCCAAATTTTCAACTCTTCAATTTCATAAGGAAGTAATACTTTGTAAGCTTTGTCCAGTTCTTTTTTGAATAAATGTGAGTCAAAACTTACTTTTTTTAAAACTTTAATAGTGTATACATATACTTGACGAGCCATGTTCAAATCTAAACTATTATTTAATATGAAAATGTTTAAAAAATGTTAAGAATATTAACTTTTAACTTTTAAAGTCCATTCAAAACTAAAAGAAGACACAGTTTCTGATTTTGAATTTAGCCCAACAGAATTTAACCAAATGGTTTGTGATTCATTTGTTTCAATAGCCCTATCAATGGTTTTTTTTATTTCAGCACCTTGATTACAGCTAAATTCAATTAATCCAGTTGCTTTTTTTGAGAAATTGGCTTTATTATTTAGCACCAACATCGAGATATTTTTTTTGCTGTAAGCTATTTCATTCATTAAAAGAATTCCAGTTGTGAGTTCTGCAGCCATACCCTGAACAGCCCAAAACATTGATTTGAAAGGGTTTTGATTTATCCACTTGTGTTTGACATGGGCTATACAAATATCCTTATCTACAGACTTAACCCTTATTCCACACCACCACACAGAGGGTAGTTTAAAAAAGTTATATAAATTATACTGAAAAGGGGTCTTCATTCTAATCCAGCTAAATATCGTTCAGCATCCAATGCAGCCATACATCCAGTTCCTGCAGCGGTTACTGCCTGTCTGTAGTCTTTGTCTTGTACATCACCGGATGCAAAAACACCAGGAAAATTCGTATGAGTGGTTTTTCCCTCTGTTATAATATAACCAGCATCATCCATGTCTAACTGGCCTTTAAAAATTTCTGTGTTTGGCTTGTGACCAATTGCAATGAACAAACCTGTTACTTTTATATCTAGAACCTTAGAGGTTTGGTTATTAAATACTCTTACACCTTCTAATACAGAATCACCAAGTACTTCTTGAATTTCAGAGTGGTACATTACATTTATATTGTCTCTTGAGTTGACTCTATGTTGCATTGCTTTTGATGCTCTCATTTTATCTTTTCTAACAAGCATTGTAACCTTAGAACAAATATTTGATAAATAAGTTGCCTCTTCAGCTGCAGTATCACCACCTCCAACAATAGCAACATCTTGTCCCTTGTAGAAAAAACCATCGCAAACTGCACAAGCAGAAACCCCACCGCCCTTCAGTTTTTCTTCGGATGGTAAACCTAAATACTTGGCTGTTGCACCAGTTGAGATAATAATTGTTTCTGCCTCAATTTTCTTATTATTATCAACAGTCACCATGTGAACCCCACCAACATTTTTATTTAATTCAACATTTGTAACCATTCCAATACGAACTTCTGTTCCAAATCTCTCAGCTTGCTGTTGTAATTCGACCATCATTTTAGGACCGTCTATTCCATCAGGATAACCTGGAAAATTATCGACTTCGGTTGTGGTTGTTAGCTGTCCACCAGGTTCCAAACCTGTATATAAAACTGGTTTCAAATCAGCTCTTGATGCATATATAGCAGCAGTGTAACCAGCTGGCCCAGATCCAATTATTAAGGTTTTAATTTTTTCTAAAGACATTCTCAAAATATTAATATCATAAAATTAATTTTTTTAACGATTTGGTAATAATAAAACTAAAAAAGTTATCATCAAAAATGATTGAACTTTAAATAAACTTAATATTTGAAGATATATTAAATAGTTCTATATTTGCTCGGTTATTTTCGGGGTGTAGCGTAGCCCGGTTATCGCGCCGCGTTTGGGACGCGGAGGTCGCAGGTTCGAATCCTGCCACCCCGACTTTTAATAACAAATCACTAGATTTACATTTCATTACTAACTTAAACCAAAAAAAATGAAAAATTTCTTATTTATAATGCTATGTATAACTTTTATTTCATGTAATCAAACCGCAAATAATTCTGGGTTTGTCCAAAATAATGATATGAAATCTGGTGTAGTTGTAAAACTCGCTGACTCATATCTTGCTGGTAATTTTGATGCTGCTAGAGATTATTTTACACCTGATAGTAAACACTATTTTAACAATCTTGAATTTGATGTCAACGGAATTATTGAGGGCTACAACTCCCATTCCTTAATTTTTAAAGATATTAAGCATAATGACAGAAAAGTATATACAGGTTATTTTAATGACGGTTCTGTCCAAACATTTCATGACTTTAACTGGTCAGCAACATCAATCATAACTGGAAAAGAATATAACTATCCTGCACATTGTAGATGGATTTGGGAAGAAGACAAAATAGTAAGAACTACATGTTATGTAGACCCTGCAGCTATTTTTGAAGAAGCTGGTATTTATACTGAAAGTTTAAAAGAAGAGTAATTACAACTTTTACAAAAAATAGAACGATAACTAATTTATCGTTCTATTTTAGTTCGATGTACCACCAAATTAATGAATTGGAAATGTAAAAAAACCTGGAAACAATCAAGAATAAATACAATGTGGTGTTTATTGGGTTGTTCAATTGGTGATTTTGGTACCATTTTTTATTTTCAAAATATTGATCACAACTGGAACAATTTTGAAATAATGGGACTCGCAATTATCAATGGACTAATAACATCTATAATCCTTGAAACTATTATATTATTAAAACAAATGGATTTTTACTCTTCATTAAAAACTGCACTTGGAATGTCATTTATTTCTATGATTGGTATGGAGCTAGCAATGAACATAACTGATTTGATTTTGACTGGCGGTGCAATGTTAACTTGGTGGGTAATTCCAATTATGCTTTTTGCTGGATTTTTTACCCCACTCCCATATAACTACTGGAGGTTAAAAAAATACAATTTAAGCTGTCATTAAATAATGATTTTAAAATCATCAGATGAGATTTTATTTATAAATTTTTACTGTTATTTTCCCATCGAAATCAATATGTGCCCGATACATTCCTGATGTATTCATCTCCATTGCTATGTTTCCATTTTTGTCGATAGCAATTACACCTCCATCACCACCCAACTTTGCAACTTTTTTGTGAATCACTTCTTTTGAAGCATCCTCAACAGTCATACCTTTATATTCCATTAATGCGGAAATATCATGAGCAACTACATTTCTAATAAAAAATTCTCCCCATCCTGTTGCAGAAACAGCACAAGTTTTATTATTTGCATAAGTGCCTGCCCCAATAATTGGTACATCACCAATTCTATTAAATTTTTTGTTAGTCATTCCTCCTGTTGATGTACCAGCATATAAATTGCCGTTTTTATCTAAAACCACACAACCAACAGTACCAATTTTACTATTTATCAATTCTTTTTGAAAATTATCCGACACTGTTTCAGCTTTTTCAATATCTTTTATTTTTTCTAAAGATCTTTTTCTTCTTTTCGTAATAAAATAGTTTTGATCAACTATTTCCAAACCTTGTTCTTTTGCAAAATTATCTGCTCCCCCGCCAGAAAGCATTACATGTGGTGAGTCAGACATTACTTTTATTGCAGCAGAAATGGGATTTTTAATAAATTTTACACTTGCAACAGCCCCTGCATTTAACGATTTGCCATCCATAAAAGATGCATCCAGTTCAACAGTACCATCACTGGTCAATACTGCTCCTTTTCCTGCATTAAAAAGCGGAGAATCTTCTAAGAAATTAATTGTTTTTTCAACTGCCTCCTTTCCATCACCATTTTTTTTGATTATGTTATAACCAATTTTCACAGCTTGTTCCAATTCATCTAAATACATTAATTCCATTTCATTTGACATATTTTTTTTTAAAATTGTTCCTGCTCCACCATGTATTACTATTCCAAATTTAGTGTTATCCTTTTCTTGATTAATGGAGCATCCAAATAGAATTATTGATACTAAAAAACTAAGCATATAAAGTTTTCTCATCCCTTCAATATAAAAATAATTTAGATTATTTAAGGAAAACTAATAAATTTTTAAATCTATGAAATTAGTTCACTTTTAATTTGTTGAACCCATGATTTGATACGTTCTTCGGTTAACTCTTGTTGGTTGTCTTCATCAATCACTAAACCATAAAATGTATTATTGTCTTTCAATCCCAAAGACTCATTGAATTCATATCCATTGTTTGGCCAATAACCAAAAATTTCACCTCCATTTTCTAAAACTACTTTTGCTAAAATGCCAATTCCGTCAACAAAATTATCGGGGTATCCATATTGATCACCGAGTCCAAAAAAACAAACTCTTTTACCTCGGAAATTAACTTTTTGAAAGTCTGGATAGAAATCTTCCCAATCACTTTGTAAATCACCCACATACCATGTAGGAACACCGATAATTAAGGTGTCATACCTATTAAAATCCTCCACTTTAATAGAAAAAACTTCGATTATATCTAAATCTATTTCTAATTCTTTATCAATCAAGCTAACTACAAGTTCTGTTATACCTGTATCTGAACCATATACCATTGCAATCTTACTCAAAATAAAAAAATTTGTAATTAAAATTTATTTAGAATCGTTATAAATAATAAATTTGTAAACGTATACTAAAAATACGTTATAAAAAAATTATCAGAAATATTTTTTAACAAAAAACTATGGGTAAAGATTATTTTAAATCTCCGGACTACTATAAGCTTGATAAGTTACTAAGTGATGAACAGAAAATGGTTAGAGATTCAGTCAGAGATTGGGTCAAAGAAAATGTTTCTCCAATTATAGAATCTTATTCACAAATGGGAAAATTTCCAAAAGAAATAATAAAAGGTCTTGCCGAAATTGGAGGTTTTGGCAGTTTCCTTCCAACACAATATGGTGGTTCAGGAATTGATTTTATCTCTTATGGGTTAATGATGCAAGAATTAGAAAGAGGAGATTCCTCAATTCGAGTTTTAAGTTCAATTCAGACGTCATTGGTAATGAATTCAATATTCATGTATGGAAATGAAGATCAAAAAAATAAATATCTTCCACTATTAGCTAATGGAGAATTAATTGGAAGTTTTGGAATGACCGAACCTGATAATGGGTCGGATCCTAGTGAAATGAAAACAAATTATAAAGAGAACAGGGGTTCTTTTGAAATAAATGGTTCAAAAATGTGGATTGGTCAAGCACCAATATGCGATATTGCAGTAATTTGGGCAAAGGGCAGTGATAATTCCTTTGCATCTTTCATTATTGAAAGAAATTTTGAAGGATTTTCAACATCAAAAATTAATGATAAATGGTCTTACAGGGCCTCAGACACGGGTGAACTTATTTTTGATAAAATGAGTGTTCCTAAGGAAAATTTATTAAAAATTTCGAAAAATCTAAAGGATGCTTTACATTGTTTAAATATCGCCAGATATGGAGTGGCTTGGGGCTCACTGGGAATTGCAATGGAATGTTATGATGTAGCATTAAATTATAGTATGGAGAGAGTACAATTTGGAAAAAAAATAGCATCTTTTCAATTAATCCAAAAAAAATTATCAGACATGCTGACAGAGATAACAAAATCTCAAATTTTA
>MDTC01150918.1_pt1 | contig 32367 bp, 12 predicted proteins | sample 811181 | NCBI WGS metagenome assembly MDTC01 (sample SAMN05326644, study PRJNA326480) | marine metagenome | isolation source: seawater | place: Pacific Ocean: North | collected 2011
TCGTGATGACATATTCTCCTGTATAGGAGAATTATGACTCCTACCTTCGTGATAACGAAGTTAATTTAAGTCGAGTAAATGAGTTGAGTGAAACGAAACGAATTAATGAAGACTTAAAAGATACGAAGTATCTGATTAATATGCTTTAATAGAATGTATAAAACGATATTTTTTTATTTCCGATAGATCTGGCTCGTGTATTAATTTACCGAGAGGTATTTTTCCAACAGCAAGTTTTTTATCCCCTATAGTATAAGGTATTTTGTAATGTATTTTTGCAAGGAACCTATTCATATTTAATAGATATCTTTTCCCGGCAATTACGTCGTCATCTAGCCACCCAGCCAAGTCATTTTTAAGTATGCTAGTGGGTTGTATTTGATCCTGCGGTATGTCTATATCTCCGTCATTAAAGATAGCCATAATATGTTTTCCCACATGTGGGTAATTCATATACAACCAGTTCTTTTTCATATCAGGAGTAAACAAGTCGTAATCACTATCTTGCAAGGGCTCTCCAGGATCGTTAGTGCAAGTTATAAATCTTTTTTTAGCAGTTCTAGTTATATCTTCTAAATGATGTATTGTGTAATTTAACTTTACTAATAAGTTGTTTAATTTTTGCGAAGGGTACTTTTCTTTTTGTAGCTCATAGTGGGTAGAAGCAAATAAATCATGTAGATGATTTAAATCCATGGATTCTATATTTAAGTCAGGTCTGAGTTCTTTTAATTGGTTAACGCATTTATGTAGAGTTTGTTCTACTTCTGCTTTTGTTTCTCCAAAGCCATAAAATCTGTCTGGACTTATTACAGGATGTTCTTTATCTTTAAAACGTTCCCATATTCTAGTAGCAACTCTGTTATCAAACAGCTCGTAGGTCAAGGTGTATTCTGCGTTCTCACCTAAATTTACATCAATTAACATACTCGGTGTCTGTGTTATAACTTGTAAAGCCGCCTTCTTTTACAACTGTTAATACATTATTAACACGTCCTATAAGCTCTTCTTTGTGTGAAATAAGCATGATGTTTTTTCCTGACTCTCTGTGCATTTTCTTTAATACTGCTAGAGCATTTTCTACGCCCATGCTATCCATTCCACTGTCAACAAGTTCATCAATACACATCAGGTTCATTGGTCTGTTTAAACTTTCGTATATGTCTCTGAATGCCCAACTAAGTCCTAGTATAAGTCTGTTACGCTCTCCTCGGCTTAAATTATCAAAGTCTAAGTCTCTGCCGTACTCTGTAATTTCAACACCTAAATCACTTGCAAATTTAACCTCATGTGGCAATCCAAGTTTTTCCAGGTAGTAAGACAATCTGTGGTTAAGATATGCAATATTTTGATCAATAATTTTCTTACGAATAAAACTGTCTTTGCTGGTTAATAGTTTGTATAAAAAGTCCTGATGTTCTTGCAAGTGTGTTAGCTCATTCATTATCTCAAAACTAATTTCCTGTATACCTGATGTTTTAAGACCTTCTATCTGCTCTACATAAGGGTTTTCTTCTTGTGCTTTTTCTTGCAACTGAGAGTGCATAGTATCTAAATTATGCTTATGCTGAAGGGCTTCTTCTAATGTTGTATAAACTGTTCTAGGCATGTCTGGCAAATCAGCATACTCTACAAGTGCTGTTTCTAGCTCTTTATGACGTTGTTCTAAATCAGCAAAGTATTGATGTTCCGTTTCAATGCTTTCTTCTAAATCTTTTGTGTATGCTTCATGTGTGTCTAAATGTGCTGTAGCCTGCTCACATGTAGGACATACGCCTTCTTTTGCACTTAGTAAGTCTTTTTCTAACTTAATAAGTTTTTCTGAGCTCCTACCAACACTAGTTTGTAAACGTTTTTTCTCTGTATCTAATGTTTGTTTATTTGCAAGTTGCTCTTTTAAAGTTACTATTTCTCTGTGATTAGATAATTCGTTGTCTATATCTAACTTTTCCTTGTCTACAATTTGTATACCTAAATCTGTAATTTTAGTTTCTTTATTTACGTCCCATGCTCTGCTACGACTTTCAATTTCAGTAATATTTTTTTCTATTCTTTTATTACTGGCTTCTATGGCGTTAATAGTAATTTCTTCTTCTTTAATAGAATCTCTGGTAACCTTCTGTCTCTCTTTTAGTATTTCTGCTTTTTGTGAGAGTTCTGTAATACCTAACAACTGTTCGATCATATCTTTTTGATCGTTATTTTTCATTGATAAGAAAGGTTCAGTGTAAGTGTTTAATGCAATTAAATGCTTAAACATATTGTGTGGGAAGCCGATAATCTTTTCTATCTCTTTTTGTGTCTCTCTGCTGTCGCCTTGTTGCTCACCATCAACAGCATCTTCACCGTCAATATATAGTTTTAAAATATTAGGACGCCTGCCTCTTTCTATACGATATTGTTTGCCTTGTATTTCAAACTCAACTGTGGTAATCATTCCTTTACCATTTGTTTTGTTTATTAAGTTATCTTTACGGATGTTTGTCAGTGCATCACCATATAATGCATAACTGAGTGCATTAATGATAGTAGTCTTGCCAGTACCATTTCTGCTACCGTCTCCGCCCATGTCTAAGTTATGGCCTAGTACAAGTGTAAGTTGGCAGTTATCAAAATTAACTGCCTGTGTGTTGTTGCCAACACTCATAAAATTCTTTGCTGATACGTTTTTAATCTTTAACATTATTGGGTTTCTATGCTGTTATATATTTCAACTAATACTTCTTTTTGTACGGTATTACTATCTATTGTGTCTAATTGTGCTAAAACTATTTGATCTACACTTTCAAATGTTATGTCCCCGCCTTCAAATTCTTCTTCTTCTTTTATAGGAATAAGTTGTAGTTCTCTTACTCCGTATTGTTCTGCAAATTTTTCTCTAACAAAGTTTGCTTCTTCATAACTGATGCTAACATCAAGTTTAACTCTTGCGTATGTATAACTATCTAATAAGTTCTGATGGTTATCTAAAAGTTCTTTAAGTGTGAATACTTTATACTTAGGACACTCAGTCCAGTTTACATACAGAGGCTCTTCGTCCCATGTAAGGAACATAGCACCACGTTCATTGTCATCTACATCTGCATAATTATGTGGGAAAGCATTGCCTATATAATGTATATTATTTTTAAACTGTCTTTTGTGAAAGTGCCCACTAAATACTAACTCAGGACCTGATAACATTTTGTCATTTATACCACCGCCATGGTCTGGCATTTCTACCATTGCATTCATTTTAAAGTACGGTAACTCAAAATGTCCAAACATGTACTTGCATTGCATCTTTGCAACCTGCTTATATTCGTCGCCTACTAACCAAGGTATAATAGCAACATCATCTTGTAGGAAATGTTCATCTACCATAACAAAGTTAGAAAGATCTCTAGCATACTCTATACTATTAAGTTCTCTTTTATCTTTGTAATATAAGTCATGATTGCCTGTAATAAAATATACAGTTTCAAATGCATCATTAAGTTTTTTAAATGCTTTAATAGATGCGTTCATAGTAGCAACACTAATACTTGCTCTGTGATGGTTCCAGTCTCCTAGAAATATACAGGTTTCTGCATTTCTGGCATGTGCTTCTGCAATAAACCAGTCAACATATCTCTCACAGTCTTCTAAATGTAAACGGCTGTTTTGCTTTAATCCGTAATGTATATCCGTAAAGCAAGCCGCTGTCTTAAACAGTTGGCTCATAAAAATTAATTATTAGTATCAGTCGTTTGACTAGCGATTGCGGCCTCTCTAAGTTCACGCAATTCGTTTTCATGTTGTATTTGTCTTCCATAACTTGGTAAATGGCCTTGTTCAATTAGAATATCATCTCTAATCATTTGATTCCTTTTTTCCAAATTAAGTACTCTAGTGAAACTATTATTAACTGCGGCAGTATAATATGCAAACGGATTATCCGATTTCATTTCATTAAACTGTAAGCCAATATAACTTAATTGTAATAATGCTTGTCCACGCATTTCGTCTACATAAGTGTAACCTCTCCAGTTACCTCTGTGCGAGTATCTTTCCACAAGTTTTAAAAACATGGTTCCCAACTTGTTAGTAATTTTTCCATGCTCAGGATTAAAATGTCCGTTGCTTATTCCACCTTCCCAGTGACTTCTTGCAACTTCTTTTATCTCATCACCAACGTATGCGTAATGCATAAACGGAGGAAAATTTACTTTTGCTTTTGTTTCGGCTTCATTTCTTGGATTTTTCTTCCTGCCTGGCTCTAATGGAATATGTTCCATAGTCATTACACGAAAAACTAAGTCTTCTTTTGCTATGCTTTTAGGGTCTACAGCAAATTCTTTTTGCTTGGGTTTATTTCTGTAATCTTTAGGATCATGAAGTTTCATTGCGGCCTGGTATGCATCATACTGCATCTTTGCGGCTTTGTTTTCCCTTGCGGCTTTAACACTAATCCTGTTTATCTTTTTTACATCTTCTAAAATAATGTCAAAAAAGCCATAATTTTCATCTGCTAACCAGCAGTATGTCATTTTACTTTTATGGATTTCCTTTAGAATATCTTTGTTGTTTAGGTAATTAACCTTTTTTGGCTGTGCCATCAATAACTCTCCTCAAAATTATAATTCATTTATATTGTTAGTATTATACACAGTAATAGTGTATTGTCAATTAATATTTACCAGATTTAAGTAAAACTGGAAAAGGATATAGGAACCTATATTATAACACGTTTTAATAAAACTGATAAATAGAACTATTAGGAGTTTAAATGAGTTTTTTAAAGAACATTGTTAGTGGATATTTAGGCAACAAGGCCAACAAGGCACTTGGTGGTATTAGTAATCCTCATGCTAGGCGAATAGCAGGAAACCTTTTGGGCTCTAGTCCTATCGGAGATTATATTCCTGGTTTAAGGAATCCACCTAGAAATCCTGATCAAAATTTGCTATTTGGTGCAAGACAATTAAGTGAACTTCAGTTGAGGCAGGAACTACAACAGCAAAGTGAACAATTTGGTAGTTTTGATCTAAGTAATCAGACGGCTTCAGCAGTACAAAAAAATTACGATTGGAGAGCTAGATTACGACCTAAAGTAGGTGGTGAAGATGCTGTATACGGTACAGAGTATATGGATGCAAATAGTGGTACTAATTTACTGCAACCATTAATAAATTCAGGCGGAATGATTTGGCAATACACACCTCAAATTTTTGTGTCCGCTGGTACGTCATATGAAACACATGATTTACAGGGTATGAATTATCCCATAAATTCATACATAAGTAGCAGACCTCCAGAGCTACCGATAGCATCAGAATTTACAGCAAACAATATAGATGAAGCACGGTATATGTTAGCAATTTTTCAATTTTTAAAAGTTATTACTAAAAGTTATTCAGGCGATAGTGCTGTAGCACGTGGCATAGCAGGAACACCGCCACCTGTACTATTATTTGAATATTTAGGAGAACATGGCTTTAATAAAGTACCAGTAATAGTAAAAGACTATTCCATACAATATGGTGAAGATGTAGACTATGTACCAGTACATTATAAAATAGGCAGTAAAGATACAGTAACCTATGTGCCAACAGCCGCACTTGTTTCGGTTAACTTATCAGTAAATTACACACCACAAAAACTCAGGAAGAAGTATGACCTTACAGCTCTTACAACAGGGCAGGCATACAAGGATGGATTTATTTAATGGCAAAATTTCACGACAGTAAAAGTTTTTTAAGAAATGCAGGCTCAATGGGCGTATTTCTAGATGTAAATAATCTTCCAAAAATCCCAAAAGGAATTTACGATGAAGATTATACTATAGGAATGGATGTAGAAGGCAGACCTGATATTTTGGCATATAAAGTATATGGCTCTACAGCATTATGGTGGGTATTTGCATTACGGAATCCTGATACATTAAAAGACCCTATTAGAGATTTCAAAGCAGGAACAGTTATAAAACTCCCTTCAGCAGACATAATAAATGCAATAGGAGGCTAGAATGGCAGATCCAGATGCTTATAAGTATAATAAAGATTACAGCAGTCATCCTACGGCCACCGATCAAGAAAAAAAGATTCTTACTGAAACACAAGGAGGTCGAGCTACTCCACCGCCTATCTTAAACAAATATATTGGAGCCGTTCAAGGTAACATTTTAGATACTGTAGACTTACCCACATATCATTTAAAATTATACATGATACCTCCTGGACAGGCAAATAGTTCTGCAAATAATACAAATACTCCAACCACAGACACAGATGTATCCGATAGCAATGATGCCAGAAGTGACGTATCAAAAAGTACTAGTTCAAGTGGCTCAGGAGATGGGTACTTAAATAACAGAATGGATACTGATAATCCTAGCGATACAGTGGTACTAGCAGAAACAGGTGTTACAGAAGTTGGAATAGACGGATTGGAAATCACTACCGTAGCAAGTGGTTCAGGTGGAAGTAAAACATCTACAGTGAACTTCACTATAAGACAGCCTAATGCCGCAGACTTTCCAGATCAAATAGTTAAAGCCAGAACATTCTTAGGTGCACCTGCAGATGCAATGGATGTTCCGATGTTCCTAGAAGTAAGTTTTAGGGGTCGTATGGAAGGATTAGATTTAGATGTTGATGGCGGTGAGATTGTACAAAATATTACTGGACCGTTTGTGTATCCATTACTGCTTGGTGCATTTGATATGGAAATAAATCCTGGCGGTTCTGTTTATAATTTTAAAACAGTAGTAAAAGACGACATTTATCAAGCAGATAAATTTTTTAGAACCAGCAAGGCTTATACCATAAGAGGTGTAACAATAGGCCAAATGTTAAAAGATCTGGAAGATCAAACAAACAACTACAATGAAGAACAAAATAAGCCAACAAGAATAAGTTTTGGTTTAGAAGAGTCTGGCACAAAAGATGTAACAACAAGTAAAGAAGGTAAAACAGTATCAACTTTTAGTAAAACTGGTAAATTAACAATAACAAACGAAACAGAGACAGATACAAAAACAAAACCAGATTACAAAGTAGCAGGATTAGAACATATAGTAGACCAGTCTTTAGATGTAGAAGGTGCTGAAGTCACTGCTAAAGCAATCAATCCAGAAGTTGCAAATGCCGACACTACAGAACAAGCAAGGGAAGAGGCAGAGAAGAAAAGAAAAGCCAGGAATACAATTAATACTAATCCAGAAACCAATGAAATAGAAATTAATGTCAAAGAAGGCATGCCGATGGATAAAGTATTAGGTATATTATTGTCTATGAATAAAGAGTTTATGGATAAGGTCTCTAGAACAAGAAATATTGAAGACACAAAAAGTGAAGAAGTAGATGCTACTAAACAGGTACTATGGTATGATTTTCAAGGTAGTGTAGAATATAAAGGTTATGACGAACAAAAGAAATTGTACTTTCAACTAGCACATTTAAAACCTTATAGTTATATGAGTGATAAGACTGACATTGCCGCATTTCATTGGGAAGTTAAAAAGAACAACTCCTTAACAGCAGATGAAACTCAGCAACGAATTAATCAGATGAAGATCAGAAAGGCATATGAGTATATATTTACAGGCAGAAACGACCAAATATTAAATTGCAATATACAATTTAAAGAAGGGTTAGCATTATTACTACCGCCTGACAGAGGTATGTTAGGGGACATTAGTTTAAATTCTCAACATATATTAAATCCGTCGCCAGTACCTAAAAATGAGACTATAGATAATAAAGGTATGGAATCTCTCACAGATGCGGCGCAAGATGGCCAAAAGAGCTTTTTAGATACTCTTAAAGATTTGAAAAAAGACATAGAAAAGGCAGAGGCATACTTAACAGAAATTGGCAATGCGGCTCAGTTTAGTGGTGAACAAATTAAAAACCTTATAGAAGATAGCAACGGAGCGGCCGCTAAAAAATTAGAGGAAGCATTATCTCAAAAAGAGTCAGCACAAGCAATAGCAGATAACATTACAGCAAAACGTAAAGCATCAGCTCAGTCTGATGTAGTCACAGAAAGTGAAGAATTCTCGCCAATACAGTCAGGGTTTGTTTACGGCGGAGATCTAATAGGCACTAACAAATACTCAGAAAGGTTAGCAAAAGGCGGAGCACAGTTTAAAGAGTTCGCGGCTGAACAAGAGGAAAAAAGAAAAGATAAAGAGGTTGTTGAAAATGATCTTAGAGGTACCGCCCAAAGAGCAAAATTTGAGTATAAAGAAGGGTTTACTAATGTAGGCACAACAAAAGGTATAAAAAATAACTTATTTACATATCTATATGACCAGCATCAAGCAATAGAATTTTTAATGAGACTCGAAATGGAGCTCAGGGGTGACCCATTCTATCTAGGTAGAGATGTTCATATTAAGGGCACAACTAAACAGCCAGTTGGATTTGATTCCGAAAAGTTAAAAGAAACAGATGAAGATGGTAATAACTACTTGACAACTACTAAAGATAACTTTTTTCTGTTCAGTTTAAACTCACCCAGGCTTTTTGATCCTGACTCTGATAATGAAGATAACAACACAGGGTTATGGCAGAACAACGGTGACGGAACATCATATTTTATATCAGGAATTTATCAACTCAGAGATGTTATTCATAAATTTAATAATGGTTCATATACCATGGATATAATGGGCGTAAAAGAAATGGCAATAAGTCTTGATAAAGCAGGTCGTAACGGTGAGTTTACACTATTTGATACTTCCAGATCTGGCCGTACATCAGGCAACCAAGACGGAACTTGGACATCTAGTGATGACGACAGAGTAGGCAGTACAGATGGCAAACCATGGCCAGAATATGTAAGTGGCCGAATGACATCTTCTGAAAAAACTGCAGAGCAATTACTCAAAGACAAAGAGATTTCACCAGATCAGTATCAGGCTTGGAAAAAACTGCAGGATGAAAAGAAGAAGAAGAAACAAAAAGAAGATGAAAGAAGGGGCGGATAGATTATGACTGACGGTAAAAAAGGAGGATACTCAAACACTATAAATGGAGCACAGAATACTGACCCAAGTTCAATGACTGGTGCTGATGTAGAAAATCGTATTTTCTTAGCAACAGTTGTAAATAATGTTGATGAATCTGGCAATGGGTATTTAGAAGTAGATGTGCCTGGATTATTTAAATCTGGTGGCACTGGAAAAACACTTAAAAAAGTCCTATACTCTACACCTTTTGGTGGTGTGTCAAATATAAAAAATATAAAATCTGACGATACAACAAAATTTGAGACTACACAACAAAGTTATGGCATGTGGTTTGAACCCCCTGATATCGGAAGTAGTGTATTAGTATGCTTTGCAGAAGGTAATTTATTATACGGATTTGTGATTGGTAATGTTATACCGCCATTTTTTAATCATATGATACCAGGTATACCTGTAGGTAAAAGTTTTCAGGGTGGTAAGTTTTTATTACCTGTTGCAGAAAAAAACAAATATTCTGAGCAAGAAGGACATAATGATATAGTAAGACCTGTTCATCATGACATGGCAGAAGCAATTACTAAACAGGGTTTAATAAACGACTCCATTAGAGGTGCAGGTAAAAGTGGAGCAAGAGAACATGCTCCTAGCCAGGTTGTAGGTATACTCACAAAAGGTTCCAGAGGTAAAGACGGTGTTAAACCAGCACAGGCAGGACATCAGTTTATAATGGACGATGAGCCCACTCAGGCAATGATAAGACTCAGAAGTGGTAAAGGTGCACAAATACTACTAGATGACACAACCAATACTATATATGCAATAACTCAAAATGGTAAAGCATGGGTTGAGATGGATGCTTTAGGTAACATCAATATGTTTGGCGAAGGTGACTTTAATATTAGAGCTAAAAAGAATTTTAACCTACGTGCAGACCATAATGTTACTATTGAAGCAGGTCATGATGTTAAAATAAAAGCCGCAGGAGACAACATAGCAGGCGAACAAAAGCCTACAAAACAATCCAAATTAGGATTGCCTACAGAAGGAACAGGTGGTAGTGTAATGCTACATGCGGCGGCTGATATATCTGCATTAGCAGTTCGCAATGCTCAGTTATCTGCTATAGGCGGAGACATAGATTTTAATGCTGGTGCTATGATTAAAACCGAGAGTGGTTTAGGCACAGCCATATCAGCAAACCTTATGGGGGTTAATATAAGTGCTAAAGCAGGAACTATAGGAATTACAGCACCATTATCTGTTGGTATTAGTTCTGACACTGATGTTGGTATAAAAGGCGGACAGATTAGATTAAACACACCTGTAGGTGAAGAAATTGCGGCAAAAATAAAAGCAGTTGCTTTTGATGGACTTAAGGTTACTGCAATACCATTAGAAGGTGTTGATCAGGAAGATCAGCCCAGTGCACCACCTGAATATGATAGAGAAGGAGATGCAGTATTAACAAGTGGTGGTGAGCGTCCAGGCAAGAAACAAAAAATTAATACGATAGTCGGCACACTTATAACTGCTGAACCTTATGCAGGACATGGACAGGTTGATCCTACTACAGAAGATAAAACTTCTATAGAGGAAGATGCATCTGCAGATAAAGAAACACTAAAAGGACAGACAAGTAAAGGAGATGAAAATCCTGCAGATGTAAATACACCTGAAGGCACAAAGTTAGGAAACGGATTTAAAGACCCTGCAAGTGGGGCCGTGGGTAAAGCAAGTGATATTGCAAATGCTTTTGGAAATGGGGTAAATTCTGCCGGAGATGCCATAGGTAATGCTATAGGTGGTCTTATGGATATGATACCTAATATGGAAAATTTAGATGGCATGATTAGTAAGTTCTTGCCTATGAGTTTACAAAATTTAGGCAGTATGCAAAACATGAGTGGCATGATGGCCGCAATGGGTATAGCCATACCTGCTTTTAGATTCCCTACAGGTAATGCATTAGGTGACAAAATAATTGGAGTGCAAAAACAACTTAAAGAGTTAGAATACCAATTAGGACAATTTAGTTTAGACCAATTCGACTTACCGTTAGACATAGATGGATTTGATGTGGCATCATTAAAAAATGATGTTATGAATGCAGTATCAAGTGTTACTGATTTAAAAAACAAAGCAGATGGTCTTTACAATCAATATGGCGATTTAATGACCCATGCAGATAAATTAAAAAGCGGACATCCTAAGTATGCAATAGATGATATGACAGGACTGCCAATGGGCTCCATGGGTATTAACTCAAACAACTTTACAAGAGTAAAAGAAGAACTAAATGCAAAAGGAATTGATTTAACAGTTGATGGACCTAGTTTAATATTCCAAGACAGAAAATCAGGTATTAAAATTGTTGATGTATCTAACGGCATAGGACCATTGGGTACTAGCATAGCATTAAAGAGTGAGCTAGAATATACAAAACGTGAGTTAGCTCAACTTGTAACAGTACCTGTAAGTGAAAACCAGTTACTTGGACTAACAAGTTTTGCAACACACATAGGTTTAGGAAACTTTGCAAAAAGCGAATTGCTAGTTGAATTAAATGACGGTAATTATGCAGACGTGCCTATGTATATGAAGAGATGGAGAGTAGGAAAAGTTGGTGCAGAAAGTGATCCACAAGTAAGGCAAGATTATATACAAAGACGTGAATACGAAATAGAATTATTTACTACACCAGATTGGCTTAAACTATCCCATACAGAAATGGGATTAGATGGTAATAAGAACTTATCATTTAGGCAATTACGAAGCCAACTAGTATCTGCAAAACAAAGCAAATATGTAGAAATGGGCTTTATTAATCTAATAGAAGATTAATTAAGACCTCAAAACTTTTTTAAGATCAGCAACCTCAACTAACGCTCTGTACTTTTGTTCCTGCTCAATTGCTATGTTTTCTTCTAGTAATTTTATCTTTGCTCTTAAATTTGCACATTCGTTGTTCTTATCAACAAGCATACATCTAAGTTGCTCTTCAAGGGTATCATTTAATAAAGTCTCTGCCATGTTTATTCCTCAAAAATTATTTTTTGCAACATTTCTGTTACAGTATTATTTAACAAAACTTCACTATGGCCTGCTTCTATAGTAACATTTTGAGTGTTTTTAAAACCTGGCGGAGTAGCACCCTGACTATCGCAAGATATCATTCCATCATTTGCTTTACCACCTAAACCTGCAACTGGGTTAGACCCCCTAGTACAAATTATATTTGTATGTTTGCCATTAAAGTTTTTTTCTTGTAATAAAGATAACACCTCGGCACCAGGTCTAGTATTTTGAAATACTTTTCCCTTAAAAAACATACCAAATATTCTTGCTACTGGAGTTCCTTCCCATGGTGTTGCAATAGTAATTAAATGTTTTACTCTGTTAGGATATACACTAGCATACCAACTAGCAATTAAACCACCAAAACTATGACCGATAATCACAAGAGGTTCTTTACCAAACTCTCTTTCTTTTTTAATTCTTAATATTTCTACAATATCAAATGGATCATCTTCCATATCATAAGCAGGAGCAAGGAAATCGTGTTTAGGCAACTTCAATGTGTAATAATTGAAGTTTTCTGGACTTGCATTTGCACCGTGTAGGTAGATAACTTTATTCATCTTTATATAATACACTAAAATTATAATTTGTCAACTATTAATTAAAACTTGTTATAATGAAAATGATAAATACTTGCATGGCAACATTATTTAAAGGATTTAGTACAGTTGATAAAGTTAGGGCTCCATATACCCTTACTGATGCAGATCTTGTAAAGAGAGATCTACTTAATCATTTCTATACTAGAATAGGCGAGAGAATAATGAGACCAACATTTGGAAGTGTTATATGGGATTACTTGATGGAACCAGAAGATCCTAGAACACAAGAAATTATAAAAGACGATATAGAAAGAATCGTTAATAGTGACCCTAGGGTAGAGCATCAGGATACAACACTACTGATATTAGATCATACAATTCAAGCAGAAGTAAAAATAAAATACAAACTGCTTAATAGTGAAGATTCCCTGTTTTTAGAATATGTCACAAATAGTACGGACAACGCATAATGGCAACAGTTAATAGACAAAATAATTTATTTGCGGCGGAAGATTGGAAAATTGCATACAAGGTTTTTAGTCAAGTAGACTTCCAAGCATATGATTTCGACTCAATAAGATCAGCACTTGTTGAATATATAAGAACAAACTTTCCTGAAAACTTCAATGACTATACTGAGAGTTCAGAATTCATAGCAATATTAGAACTACTTGCATTTTTAAGTACAAGTATTGCATTTAGAATGGATGTTAATACAAGAGAAAACTTTTTGGAAACAGCAGAAAGAAGAGACTCAGTATTTAAGTTAGCAAGAATGTTAGGATATAATCCTAAAAGAAATGTTCCTGCAAGTGGATTAATGAAACTGTCAGCAGTTGCTACCACAGAGGCACTAACTGATAGTGAAGGCACACAGTTAAGTAACACTAAAGTATTTTGGGACGACGCAAATAACCCTAACAGTTACGAACAATTTATAACAATTTTAAATTCAGCAATGAGCAGTACAAACAGATTTACTGCACCTGTAAAGACAGGTAAAATTGCAAATATTAATACAGAAAAATATTTATTAAATTCTGTTATAGGCAGTCCTATAGCACACACATTTAGTATTAATGCAAATGGTGTAAACCGACAATGTGAAATTGTAAATGGTGATTTTAATGACGGTAAATTCTTTTACGAAGAAACACCAGACCCAATAAACAACTTTGGATTATTTTATAGAAATGACGGGCAGGGTATTGCTAGTAATAACTCAGGTTTCTTCTTGTTATTTAAACAAGGTACACTAGCATTTCAAGACTTTGACTTTACAACACCTGTTGTAAGTAGAACGCAAGATATAAGTATACAAAATATAAATGAAACAGATGTATACGTTCAGGAAATCACTACAGGTGGTACTATACTTAATCAGTGGACAAAGATACCAAATACTGTAGGACAAACATTAAATTATAATAGCCAAACATTAGGCACAAGAAATCTATATTCTGTAGAAAATTTAAATAATGATGGAATAAGAATTAGATTCCCAGACGGCAATTTTGGTAATATACCAAATGGCGTATTTAGGGTATGGTACAGAACTAGTGATGCGGAACAATATTCTATACAGCCTGACGATGCAACAAATTTAAGTGTTATTGTACCTTACGAAAATGCAACTGGCCAGGATCATAATTTAACCCTTACTTTTGGTTTAAAATCTGCTGTAAATAATAGTTTACCAGGCGAAACATTAGCAACAGTAAAAGCAAACGCACCGCAAACATTCTATACACAAAACAGAATGGTAAGTGCTCAGGACTATCAAACATTCCCACAAAGCCAATCAGCAAATATTAAAAAACTAAAAGCCACAAATAGAACACATGCTGGCCATAGTAGATACATTGATATCACTGATCCTACTGGAACTTTCCAAAGTATAGAATCTTATGCCGAAGATGGTGTTGTATATGCGGACGACAATAATAGTTCAGAAAACTTTACAATTAATGAGAATAATACTGCAACGGAAATAGTTAATAGTGTATTACCTTTATATTTAAAGAAACAATCTTTAAGCAATTTTATATACAACAAATTTAGAAAGGGTGTTGTAGCAAGTACACCTGCAACATTTGATACCAGTGGCAGAACAATTAATTGGGCAACACTTCCGGTTAAAACAACTGGTGCAACTGGATATATTACAGAAACAACATTAGCAAGTGGTGTAACAACTACAAGTGTATTAATTAATACTACTGTAGAAACATCAATGTTTAAAGAAAATAATTTTGTTAAGTTTGTAGACCCTACTAATATTGCAGATTATAAGTGGGTAAGACTTACAAAGATAGATAACAATGGCCAATTATCAAGTGGACTAAGTACTTCTACTGGCCCTATATCACTTAGCAGTACAATTAATAATGGTTGGAAAGCAAACGAAATTATTTCTACATTAAGAAAAACATTTACTGCAACAGAGCAAACAGCAATAATAAATGAAATAAACAACAAAAGAAGTTTTGGTTTAGGTTATGAACCAGCAACAGATGATTATTACATTGTAGATATTAATAACTTAACCGCTCCAACAAATGGAGTACTTCCTGACTTTAGTTATGCAGATGCAAAAGATACTTCAGGAAACAATAAAGATGCAAGTTATTTAATATACTTTAAGTTCAATGCAGTAACAAATACAGCATACAATTACAATGTAATTGTTAGAGGACTTGACTATGTTATACAGAGTAAAGAAGACTTAAAATTTTATAATGTTAAAAGTGTTAAAGTCACAGACAATACTACCAAAGCAGTTAGAGATACTATTACATTAAACACACTTAATACTAAACCAGGTGTTACAGAAGTATTTAAATGGTATGACAACGACAGCGATAATTTGGGTGAGGTTTGGCAAAGTCAAGAAACAGCACAAACTTATATACCACAAACAACAGTACCTATGATTCCACTAAGAAGCAGGAACTATAAATGGTATGATATAGATTGTGAATGGCAAAGTAACTTTGGTATTTTAAGAGGTATCAGTGATAGTAGTGCTAATGTCATTGCAAGTAATAGATTTGTCGACGAAGCCATAGTAAATTTAAATACATTTTACGAAGACAATACTGCATTTCAAACCAGAACAAATGTAACTATTGCAAATGTTACCGGCAGAATAGAACATTTACCGGCAAACATTGTTATAAACTTTACAAATACTACATTTGGATATAACTTATTCGATAGTAATGGTGATATACATTATAAACAAGAAAATAAAAATACAGGTTTTGTAGAATACTACAAAGGTAATTCAGACATTTATACATATGGCGTAACTGGTGGTAGTGCAAATAGTAGTGCAAAAGGCAGAATGATACTTTCTAATGCTAATGCTTCAGCACAAACAGGTACTTTACACTATGGAAACGTACAGGATGCGACAGGGCATCTCCATGCGTCAGATAGCAGTTCAAACTTTAGTGTTGACAAATTAAATGTTATATACTTAACCGATAAAGAAAAATTAGACAAAGATATTAAATGGACTATTGCTGACACGTTTAAAGAGGCAGATGGCTATTGTGATCCACGAAAAGTAAAAGTAGCACCTATAGATTCAGATGAGGATTTGGTACCAGATGATCCTTTACAGTATGATGATTTTGTAAGTCCGCAGAGCTTAGTATTTTTTGAATACTATACAGACTTCGATGGGTATACATACGATAGACCTGTAAGTGGCGTAATGCTGGATTACAGAGGTGAAATAAGTATTGATTTAAGCGATACTACATATCTATCACCATCAAGTTACTCAAACCCAACACTAGCGTCATCAGTAAATTACTTAACAGTAGATACCTTAGCAATAGCACAGTTATTAAATAATACAGATGGAAGATATAATGGCTTGGTTGTATATGTTACTGCTAATAAAAAAATATATCAGATGCAACAAAGTAGTACAAACATATCAATAGTTACATTGATTGAAACTACAGACTATACAGTAAGAGAAGGTAGAGCAAGTACACAAAATACCACAGTACAAGATCCGCAAAATGTAATTCTAAAATGGAATCATACAGCACCTAATGATGTTAGGGTAGATCCTAGTATTAGTAATGTTGTTGAAATGCTAGTTTTAACTCAGACGTATTATACAGATATTTTAAAATATCTAAATGTTCCTGGTACTGCATATCCTATTGCACCTACAAGTGAGGAACTATCAAACGAATTTGAAAAATTAAATGAATTTAAAAGTGCTAGTGATACTATAGTTTATAGAAGTGCTAAATTTAAGTTGCTTTTCGGTGTAGATGCTGAAGACACTTTTCAGGCTAAATTTAAAATAGTAAAAATCCCTGGTACAAGTTTAAGTGATAACGAAATTAGATCTAGAATAGTTAATTTAATGAATTCATACTTTGATGCTAATAATTGGGAGTTCGGAGAAACTTTCTACTTTACAGAATTATCAAGTTTTATACATCAAAACTTAGGTAATGCAGTAGGTAGTATAGTTATTTTACCTAAAAATGCATCAGGTACATTTGGAGACTTATTCCAAGTAAAAGCAGAGCCTAATGAATTGTTCATTAGCACAGCAACAGTAGACGATATAGAAATAGTAGAAAAAATTACTTCACAAACATTAAGAACTGATAGGTAAAAATGGCAAAAATTTACGAACAATTACCCGTAGTTAACCAAACTACAGCAGTAAAGAACTTTTTTGAAAGTACTGTTGAGCAATTATTTGCAGAAGCAAATAGTGAGATCATAACAGGCTTTATAGGGAAAAAGACAAGCAATGATCATAATGTAGACATTGCGTATCTTAACGAACCTTCTATAGACAGAACATTTTATAGTTTATCACCAGTAGTAAACACTTTAAACTTAACAACAGGTGACAGTGAAGATTTTGTATTTTTCGATGAGTATATTAATACATTAAAAATATATGGTGCTAATACAATAAATCAAGACAAGATTTTTTCAACAGATTTTCAGGCATACATGCCTCCTGTAAATCCAGACAAATTAATAAACTTCCAAGAATATTACTTTGATCCTGAAACTACAGCAAATTGTCATACAGTATCAGCCTGGTCTGCAAATACAAATTTTGTAACCAATCAAGTTATTTCAGAAGGCGGTAACTATTATATTGCCAATAGAAACTTTAAGTCTGGTTCGACTTTTTTAAATGATGCAAGTGTAGATACATATACTTATGTGCCAGATATTACACAAAGTACATCAGCAATTATAACTACCAATCAAGATCATAACTTTGAATCGGGCGATAGCATAGTGATTACTGGCGTAAGTGGTATGACAGAAGTTAATGGCCAAACTTACTATGTAGAAAAAATTACAGCAAGAACATTAAAACTTTATACAGATAAAGACTTAAGAATACCTTTAGATACAACAAGTTTTACAACATGGACATCAGGCGGTAATATTGTTCATACTAGTGGCCCAACAGCAATTAATATAACAGGTAATGTAACAAACTATATTGATGTAGAAAAACATATTACAAATAAAAAATCATACACACCTGCAGGTGGCACAGCATTTAGAAATGGTATGATAATTAAATTTACAGGAAACTATGTAATTTCATCCAGTATCACAAAAGATGCAGAATATGTAGTTGAGGGTGTTGGGACTAGTATTTACTTGGTCGACAGGGCCACAAGCACATCTGCACCGTACTCGTTTACAGCAGGTAAAGATTATATAAACTTAGGTAGAGGTTCTGCTAACAAGAACATTTGGAGTAGAAATAACTTTTGGTGGCACAAAGACAATTATTTAGATGCTGGTGATAGAATACCAAACCAAAACAAAAGAGCTTTGAGACCTATACTAGAATATGATGCAGATTTAGAATTATATAATCATGGCACAACATATAAAACAAGAGTAGATCTAAGTTTAGCAGATTTAACTTTTGAACAGGCAAACAATTTACAGTCTACACAATTAATTGATGGTACTGAAATGCTCGGTGGTAGTGAAACACCTAAGTACAAATGTATTTTCCCTAACGAAGAAAGTTCAATAAGCAAAAATATATATGAAATTACTACTTCTGGTACAACACTGGCCTTTACGGTTGTGGATACTTTTACAACTGGAGATGTTGTTAGTGTACACAGAGGTGTAAACTTTGTTGGATTAGAGTACTATTATGACGGCACTTCATTAAATGTAGCACAGGCTAAACCTAATAGGTCATCGGCGCCATTGTTTAATCTTTATAAAGATGACAAAACATATTTAGGTGACGATACATTATATCCGCTTAATAATTTTGCTGGTAATAAACTGTTTGGACATAAAGTAGGTACAGGAATAAGTGATACAGAGTATGGCTTCCCTTTAAGTTATAAAGCATTTAAAAGTGCAAGTGAGATAGATTATGAAAACTTTGGTCTAACAACTACTTACAGTTATACAGCAATTGGGTCATCTGATGTTACAGAACAAAAAGGATACTACTATTATAAACTGCTAAAGAATACAGCAGAATATCATACATTATATAAAAATACAAATAAAAGACATAAGCAACGCATATCTACACATTACGAACTAAGTACTGTAGATGTAGACAATCAAACCTTGGTTTACTTTATTGGTGCAATACCTAATGCTGACACAAATAACGGCAGTGGTTACGACATTATTGTAAAAGTAAATGGAAAACGCAATACATCATTTACATATGATGGCGCCGGTTATATTAAATTTAACAGTTTTGATTTTATAAAAGGTACACTAATAGACATAAGTGTAAAATCCGCAACAGGGTTAATAGCAGAAAATAGTATTAGTAAGTATGATTTACCATTAAGTTGGAGTCGCAATCCTCTTAATACAGACAAAACATCTATATCAGAACCTGAATATCTAGAGCATCTATCAAATTACATGGAAAACCAAGATGGGTTTACAGGTAATGTTTTATCAGTAAATAACTTTAGTAGCACTAGTAAAGAGCTACATCATGCAACAGACATTGTTAAAACAACACAAGATACATTGTTGGGTTCATACTTATTAGACGACAAGCCACATAATCTTATAGACGCAATTAGATTCAACTCACAAGAGTACGCAAAATATAAGAAAAGATTTATTAAAGAATTAGAAAATTATTTTAATTCATATGATGTAACTGACCTAACAAACGAGTTTGTAGTAGAAAAAGTTTTAAGAAATGTCATATCATATAGTGTAGGAAGAAAAGTATTTAACCAAACATACCTGTTACCGTTTGGTGATAATTTTTACGAAGAAACATTAACAGTTACAGATACTAATATTGTAGACTATACGCCTACAACTTATTATGATCTAGATAAAATAGAAAACAGTTTATTAATTTTTAGAGACAGAGGAACCGAAAGGACGTTATTATGTGTTGATAAAGACTACACATTTAAATCATATAATCCTATAACAATTAGTTTACTTAATAGTGCAGAGTTTAATACAGGCGATATTTTAACATTTAAGTTTTATGACGCAGAAAGAGATAGTGCTCAATGTCCGCCAACTCCAAGTGCTATGGGACTATACCCATTATACCAACCAAGTAAAGAAGTTGATTACAGTTTCCAAACTCCTCAAACACTTATAATTGGACATGATGGATCAAGAACTACCTTGTTTGGTGACCGAAGAGATGATATAATATTAGAGTTTGAGAACAGACTTTATAATTCAGCAAAAGCAGAATTTAGAAATGCAAATAGTTTAGGCAATTATAGTGCAATCAATATACGCCCAGGACATTTTAGAACTACAGATTATGATAATGCAGATTGGGATAACTTATTAAACTTAAACTTCCATAACTGGGTTACTGATAATAAGGTTGACCCTATTAAAAACGACTTTTATGACCTGACTGACGAATTTACATGGAACTATAGGGGTACAGGGAACCTTCCAGGACATTGGAGAGGTTGGTACGAATACTATTATGATACAGTAAGGCCAAATACAAATCCGTGGGAGATGTTAGGCTTCACAGAAAAACCAACTTGGTGGGATACCACATATTTAACTGCAACGTATACAGATTACAGTAGTAGTAATACGCCTATGTGGAGTGATATAGAGCAAGGTAAAATAGTAAGTGGTGCTAGAGATAACGTAACAAACGGCTTATACAAATTAGCAGAGTTTAATCCATATAGAAGAATTGGATTACTTGATATTTTACCTGTTGATGCTGAAGCAAAACTAATATCACCATACAGTATTGCAAATACAGGAAGCACAACTATTACACCAACATGGAGTAATACAACGCCAAATACTAGTTTGGGTTATGTTACAACAAGTTTTAAAAGTGTAGATGGTTTAAATTTAACTTTTAATGATTCAAATGTATATCTAGAAAGTAGAAACATTGTAGGGCATACTGTAACGATTACAGATCCAGATGCAAGTTATATAGATGCAACCGAACAAAAATTAACATACATAATACCCAGAAAAGATTTAACATCTAACTTAAAAACAGAAACGGCAATGAATAGTCCTGCTATAGCAGTAACAAATAGTGGACAGCCAATATATAATATACAAGATACTGCTGTATGGACCGCTTCAGACGGCACAGCATCAGCATATCATTACAATAGAGTTGAGACCGAAACCAGCCCATTTGCTTTAGGAAATACAGACAGCAGTGGCATACAATATTATACTACACTAAATGCAGATGTAGTAGGCTCTACAGCATGGGGTAATGCAACAACTCACTCAGGAATAGTAGGTTGGGCATTTGATGGATTGCCAATTTATGGTCCATATGGTTATGCCAATGTTGATACTAGTGGTAACATAGTAGACAATACTATAACAAATATTAAAAGTTGTTTTGTATTACGACCAGGAACAAGATCGGCAGGTCCTGGTGGAGCTCACACAGGAGAATTTGCTGAAGACTTTATATATGAAGCAAGTAATGACGGTGCTGATGGATATGTTGGTGGTGGAAGTACTAGAGGTAAGTTCAACATAAGACTTAGTAAAACTCCAGACTCGCCTACCACAGCAATACAATTTTATGTTTGCACACAAGATGATGCAGGCAATCCAATGTTTCCATATCACGTTGGTGGCGGTAGTAAAACAATGGGTGCAAGTTCAGTAGTTTATGCAAATCAGTATTATGCAGTACCTAGTTTAAATAGTCCTACTAACAATGCAAACTTTGACTCAACAGCCACAAGTGCATTACAGAGTGTGTTTAGTGAAGCACAGGCATCATCAAATTATATTGACGATGCTTGGAAAATAGGCGATGGTGCTCCAGTTGAAAATGCATGGAAGTATTCTGTAGAATATCCATTTGCAGTAATAGAAGCATTACTAATAGCAAAACCTGGTATATTTGCCACAGTATTCTCAGACCCAACAAAGATTACAACACCTTCTGCAGATGCAAGAAGTTATATTAGTACTGTAACTAGGAAAAAATGGCTGTTTACAGACACAGCAGATTTCCTAATACATGGTGATATTAATACAAATGGTGAGATTATTACCAACATAGGATATACTCAATTTATACATTCCTGGTTAAACTTCCAAGGCCTTAATAGTTCAGATAATTTTGCACAAAAATTAAGAACACTTAATATAAAACTAGGACATAGATTTGCAGGATTTGTAGACAAAGATACAATGAGACTAACTCTTGATCAATATAGTGCTACAGGTTCATCCACAAACTTAATATTACCAGTTGATAATATTACTGTTGATATACACGACTCTGCATACAAAACAAGAAATTTTTATAGTGGCGTTATTGTTGAAAAAACAACAAATGGTTGGAAAGTTAGAGGGTATGATAAAAAAACAGGCTACTTTGAAGTATTACAATTAGACACTAATGGTAGTACAGAAAGTGTACAAGTAGGTGGAGATACAGTAAGCCACAGTAGTTGGTCAGCAAATGTATCTTATTCAACTAATGCTTATGTAACTCATAATGGCGGCTACTACAGAGCAACATCAGAAGTACCAAGCAGTGAAACATTTAACGTACTATTTTGGCAATCATTAAATGCATTACCACAAGAAAGTACAGCCACAGCAACTTATTACCAGCAATCAACAGACATTGTTGAACGTGTATACTACGAAACAGAATACACTGATGTACAAACATTATTTAACTTCTTAATTGGTTTAGGAAGATTCCAAGCAAGAGCAGGATATGATTTAGCATCATATGATGTAAGTATTGGTGATACCAGAGACTGGTTATTTGGTGCAAAACAATATTTATTCTGGACTACCGGAAGTTGGCAAGTAGGTAATACTATTGAGCTCTCTCCATTAGCAGGAAAACTTACATTTACACCGCCAAGCGGATTTGTTGCAAAGGTTAGTAGATCAGAAAGATCTATGTTCTCAATAGTTGACCAAACTGGTAAGGCTATAGAGCCTACAGAGTGTGATATTTTAAGAGAGGGAACAAGTATAGAAATTACCCCTTCAGCAGGAACAGAAATTTACGGCATAGTTTTATACAGTAAAGAGATAGAACATGCGATGGTTATTGATAATGTTACAGACTTTGCAGATACAATTTTTGATCCTGTAATTAATCAAAGACAAAACAGAATTAAACTTAAAGCAACCAGAACACAAAATTGGGACGGTAAGTTAAGTACACAAGGATTTATTGTTAGTGGTGATGAGCTTATACCTAACTTAGATAACCTTGCACAAACAATGGGTAGATATACTGAACTAGGGTATGTTCCTGTAGAAAGAGATGTATATGACGCAAGTAGAAGGCTTTATGGATATCAGGAAAGATCATACCTTAATGAACTAGATATAACAGACGATCAGCAGTTTGAGTTCTATAAAGGAATGATACAAAACAAAGGTACTGGAAGTAGTTTAAGTAGAATAGCACGAAGTAGTAAAATTGTTCAAGGTGAAATGAACGTTTATGATGAGTGGGCAATTAAAGTGGGCGACTTTGGAGATGTAGCGAACAACCAAAGTATTGAAATCAATTTAAACCGTGCTAATGTAGTACAAGATCCACAATTAATTACACTTGCTTTCCCACAAGATACAACAGGAACAATATCAAGTGTAAATGTAGTAAACGCAAAACACAGATACTTTGATTTACCTACAATTACAATTAACAGTCCAACTACAGGAAGTAATGTTGCAACCGTAGTACCATCTTTAAATAGCATTGGCGAAATAAGTGATATTACTGTAACAAATTCAGGTACAGGATATCAAGCAGGTACTACTTTAACCATAGAAACTGCAGACATTAGTACAAACAATACATCACAATTATTATCTAAAGTAGACGCAGTTTCTTCCGCATACGTTACAGTAAAAGAATATAGCGGTTCAAATTCAAGTTTATTAGTTAGCAGTAATATTGCAAATATTACAGGACTAGGAAGTTTAACAGTCACAGACCATTTTGGAAATTATAGTGCAGGTACTGATGCGGCAACATATAATTTAGGTAGTATTACAGATATTGCAAACGTTGCCACACTTATTAATACAAATGCAGACATGAATTCTAACATTACTGCAAGTGTTATTACTAATAGTGCTGTAAGTAATGTTAATAGTAACACCGCAAATGTGGGCTACTTTACATATTTAAAAATCGAAGGTAGCGACTTTACATTAAGTGATAACGACAGCAATGCTACATTAGGAAAATTACAGTTAGGAAGTACACGCAGGTATCAACCAAGACAACGTTATAAACTTACTACAGCAAATAATACAGTAAAAGCAAACCTTGTAGTTTCCTTATCAGATACCGTAGTACCAAGTTCTAATTACGACTTTGATTTAGGCGGAAGATGGGAAGTATCACCTTTAGCAGACACTAAATCAGGTAGTATTACTTTTGGATTAAGTTCAACAAGTGCAGGTATTACAACAAATATTGTGCCAGACACCAGTACAAAAACCAGTTTTGATACTGTAAACTACACTACAATTTACAACAATGATTATACATTTATAGATGTTTATGTTGATGGGCATTACATAGAAAATGAAGGCGATATTTTATATTATACAGTAACCGGTACAACAGTTACTTTTGCTAATGTAGAATTGTTACCCTCAAAAGAAATTTTAACAACATCAAATGTTTACATTGTAGAACATTCTACTATTGATTTCATAGATGCGTTTCAAGGTGATGTACCAGGTGCTTCTTTAAATATTAAAGCAACAACAAATGACGACATTACAGCAATAGTAACACCAGTAAGAAATTATGAAATAACACCAGATGCAACAGACGATGAAATTATACTGATAGACATTGATGATAAACATAGGTTCCTTAAAAAGCCATCTGGAATAAGGTCTGATGAACTTTGGAAAACTACATCAAATGTAAGTGCATTAGGTATTACAGATAGTAAATTTAACCCACTGCCAAATGCAGGTTATGTAAACACAAACAATGTAAACTTTAGTGCATTTAATGTACCAAGTATTAGCACATTATTTGGAAATAATATTAAGTTTAAACCAGAAGCAAATGATACTATACATATTGCTAAAGCAGAAAATCAGGACTGGAATGTTTATAAACTTACAGATGCTAATGCTACATTAAGTTTTGTTGAGCAAGAACAAGAAGATGAGACATCATACTTATACCTAAATGACATAGACTTGTTTAGTTATGTAGATAATAATGCTATTGGTGGCACAGACAACAATAGATATTTAGACTACCATTTAGTACTTAAAAATACAGACTTATCAGAAGAATTTGTTATTTGGACAAACCAAGAAGTAGTAGCGAAAAAAGGTGTTAAAATATCAGACTTTGCAGGCGTAGACATGTTAGCCGCAAATATTACACATATAGGTCCTTCTAATGTGATGGCTATTAGTAACATTACACCAGCAGTTACAGATGGGTCAGCCGCCACAGCAAATACTACAGCAAGTGCAGGAACAATACAAATTTCTACAAGTGTTTATAATTTAGTTAGTGGAGACGTAATAGGTTTCCAAGAGTCAGATTCAACACAGGTTCCATTCAATACAACAAGTGAAGAGCAAGTAACTGTAACCGCAAGTGCAACATTAAGTACAAGTGCAAATGTTTTAACTTATACAGCAAATGCAAGTACAACCTTTGCAAATGCTAAATTTAATGGTGGAGCAGTTATTGAACTTGCAGATTTTGAAGCACTTCAATATGCAAATGTAACTAGTATAACAAGTGGTACAGAATATATAATTGAAAGTTTAGGTACTACAGACTTCACTTCTGTAGGTGCAACAGGTACACCTGCTGTGGGAGATATTTTTACAGCATCTAGTACAGGTTCATTAACAGGTACAGGCATAGTAGCGGCTACAACAGGCGTAGATTATATAAACGACAGTAATATAACTTTCCCTAACAGTTTATTATCAGGTTCAGGACAACAAGTTGACGTTACCTTTGTTGACAACAATATTTTAAAATTAAATGTTGCTGACATACATTCAGGTGGAGCAAATATAATTGTTGCAGGTGGTTCAGTTGAATTAATTTCAGCAAACTTAAACGGTCAAACTTATACTATACAAGATGTAGGCGAAAACTTTATAACAATTATTGGTGACAATTTCCCATTAGTTGAATCAGGAAATGTTGAAGTTGTTGACTTAGCAAACATTAATATTACTGGGTTCAAATATAATAATCACAGCAATTTACATGCTAAAGACTACACAATATCAAATGTTACAGGAACAGGATTTACTGTATACGATGCAAACGTAACAGCAAATATATCTTCCGCAATATTAAGTGTAAGTTATTTTGGTAAAACAAGAATTACAGCAAACACAGTAGACCATAATTTAGCCGCAGGAGATGTTGTAAAACTGATTGCCAACGCATATAGTGGTTATTACTATGTTGATAGTGCTACAGAAGATACTTTTGTTATTAATGCACCTTATAATTCAAGTGTAACCAAAGCAGGAAGTATTATAAAACCTGGTATAGTAATTACAACAGATTCAGCACATGGCATAGACCCAACTTATGCAAATAAACGTATTGCTATACATATGGCTGAACCAGATTACTACAACAGAGTATTTACAGTTTCAGGTGTTACATCAGGAACATCAAACACAATTACGATTGCTGATGCATTTAGTTTTGCAGACGTGGCCAATGCTCAATTTACAGCATGGAATACAAATACTGCTTTTGCAAAAGGCGAAAGAATATTAAGAAATAGTGTTACTTATGTGGCCGCAAATGCATTTACGTCAGGATCAGAATTTGATTCCACTAACTTAAATATAGGTAAACCAGCATTACTGACAACCATAGACCATAACAGACTTAGACTTAACAATACAGATATTGTTTTAGGTGATATTAAATCAGAAGCAGATGTTGTAGATAGTATTAATAATGCTATGACAATGCGACGTGGTGCCATAGACAATGATCATAAGCAAATGTCTTTTGTAATGATCAGTGGAAAGAACAACAAACGACTTAACCCAATTTTAGGTGACTACAGGCAAATTGCAGGACATTCACCGTATGTAAATGCAGATCAAATTGAAAATACTGCATTAGGTGACGGCTTATCAAAAGCAGGAACAATGGGCTATACTAAAAATGTAAAAGGATTTGTAAACGATCCTGCTAATCCTTTACTTCCTACTGGTACTAATCCGGCTACAACACTTAATACAGATGTATCAAATCCAGCATACTTAGGCTCAACAAATAATTATGGTTTGCCTGCAAACCCATTAACAATAGATTTATTTAATGTACCAGATACAACTGGTACATCAGTACCACGTACATCAACAGACACTGGTGCTAAACCAATTATTGATCCACGTAAAGCATTAGCAAACATTAGCAAAAAACCTTGTGTTGATATGTGTAGTCCAATACATATACCACCTACGCCAGTAGTACCAATTACTCCACCTACGCAAACAACAACATGTTATGGTGGAACTATAGTAAATTCTTCAGGCCAACCTGGTGCGTACAGTATAAATGGAACAAGTCATGGCAAGAGAAAATGGCAAGGCGAATGGGCTGGCTACTATACATTAAATGGATCACATGCAGGATTTGTATCACAAACAGGTGGTTCAAGAGGTGGACTTAGAGGTTCAGCACTGGCAGGAGTAATGATTTGGAGTGATAACGGAAGTACTAGAAACTTCAATATGCGACTTAAATTTACTAAAGCAGGAACATATTACGCCCATGTATTTAATGCAGGTAGATCAGGATATAACGACAGAACATACGTAGATTTATCAAACTTAACAAGTGGCGATAATATAGGAAGACAGAATTCCTCATTCAGTGGTAAATCGTTTAGTTTTAGATCTGGCGGTGTTAAAGCATTTACTGTAGCCGCAGGTGATATTATAGACTTTAAAGGTGTATGTAAAGGTGGTGGTAACCATTGGCATGGACTTTGTATGCATATTTCAGCAAGTGCAACAGGATTAGATTCATGTGGTAAATCAAGTTTACCAAGTGTGCCTACAACAACAGGCTATGCAAATATTCCACAAAAGAATCAGGCATACGCAAATGCAGTAGTTTCATATCATGAGCAACATAACAGAACGGCTAATCAAACAGACAATGACTACTTTACACTATCTAGTAGTGGTATGGTAGAATTACTTTTTGACTTTTATAGTGGTGGTGACAGAGTAGATGTTTACCAGGGCGTAAGTAAAGGTGGTGAAAGTTTATTAGTTGCATCTAATACAAATCAAAATGTAATATTATTAAGTGACAGTGAAAAAAATGACATACTTACTAAGGCAGGTGGTAACACACAAAAAGGAAAATCCCAAACACAAATGGGAGCCACAGTTAGAAATTTTGCATACTCAGGCAACAATGTAAAGTATGGTGGTAAATTAGCATTTAACGTTGATGTCAGTAACGGTACATACTTAAAAGTAAAAGTTACAAAACCAAGTATTGTTTACAGATATGTAATTAAACTTCCAAATCAACCTAAAGTAACTATAGATCCTAAAAATAATCCAGTCAAGGGTCAACCGTGTAATGTAAGTGTTTATAGTCCAACAGCACCAACACCATCAACAGGTACTCAAACACCAATTTATTCACCAGGTGGTAATCCAGTCACTAAGAAGAAGAAAAGAACTGGTCCTAATCATGGAGCAGGTGGTGTAGGCTACAGTGGTGGAGCCGGTAATTCTAATTATAATTATTACAACAACCAAGTGCTTTATGGAAAACTCGGTGGCGGTGGCGGTGGTAATAGAAACACCTATGCTAATAGTCATTATTTCTCAGCAAACTACGGTGGTATGGGATTAGCACCAATGGCAGGATTTAGTTTAATACCTAGCATATTTAAAAAGACAGTTAAAACTACTGCAGGTAATTCATATGGTAAATATCAGCCACTAACAGGTGACCAATTTGTAAATAATACAGTACAACGAGTTACAGGCGGACAAATATTGCCCCTAGCACAACCATTAAGGAATGTAGCACCAAGCACACCAGGTAAATTAAGAGCGTTAGATATATCAAACTATCCGTTCTGGAACGAGCTCACATACACTGGCGATAATTATTATAAAAAAGGAAATAATTTCTTTACATACACTCCAGGAAAAATTGGACACGATATAAGATTAGAAGATGGTACACTTATTGGTAACGTATTGGATGACTTTAACATACAAGGCGGAATTTCAGGGTTAGATGTTTTATTAACATACCCAGGACAAATTCCAAATGTATTACCTAACCCTAATAACAGTACATTAGATTTAGAACCTGAATACACAATACCACATGAAGATTCACCATATGAGGGTAATGTTGCATTTAGTGAATCACCAGTGTTAGGTCTTACACCAAAAGTAAAAGATAAAAATGGTAATTATGTACCAGCAGGACCTACAGTATTTTGTGATTTAAGCAGACCAACTCCTGGCCATACTATTGCATTAGACGACATGATAGGTGTAAAGCCAGGTGACGAACTTATTATAAACAATACCAGAATTAGTTTCCCAGGTAGTGATCCAAAGCAAATTGAAACTGCTTTAAGGTGTACTGCAGGAAGCGGATACATGGTACATGATACATTTAAAGATGGCAAACCTGCATTAAGAATTAGTAGTTGTTCAAATGCACCACTCACAATCAGAGAGGGTTGTGCAGGTGGAGTATACAAAGAAGTATTAGACTTCCACGTTGTTAGAGGATTTGAACAGGCTGAAGTAAGTAACACATCAGTACTACCAGCAACATCAGGATATGGCTATGCAAATACGGCAGTAAATCCAAGTGCAACATATACAATGTATAATTCAGAAGGAGCATCAACAGGAACATTTAGTGGTGCCGGCGGAACACCAAGCACAACTGTAGGTGCTATACTATCAAGTAAATCTAAAACAACAGGTGGTAGTGGTTATAGTGTAGGCGACAGATTAAGAATAGTAGGTGGATTGCCAATAGAAAATCCATATGGCGGTATTACAGAGTTCTGTATTGATATGCCAGGTATGGGTTATACTAGTGCAGAAAATGTAAAAGTTTATATTGGAGATGGTACAACACCAGGCTCCGGAGCATTAGCAGGTCCAGTAACACTAGATGAAAATAATGGTATTGCAAGTATTTCCTTAGTATCAGGTGGTGAAGGATATGACTTTAGTAGACTGCCTAGTATTAGAATTATAGACCTTGGAGAAGGTGCTATTTTTAACACAACACCTGCAATGGTTACAGCAAAAATTGGTACTGGAAAAGGACTTCCACCTAGAGTAGCCAAGTTTGTAGTATCAAGTATTGACGCTATTGGTACAATTACAAGTTTACAAATTATAGACAGAGGGGTATATAAACAATTCCCTGCAGATTTAACTCAAGGTGTTCCATTAGAATATGACGGAATAGGACTTGGGGATGAAACTGGTGTTGACGGAAATGGCAAATACTTCCAGGGTACAGGTTTAGGACAGTTTGATCCATTAAAAGATAATGAAAGACTAGAATCACCAGGAGCATATGATCCGTTAAACGGTAATATAGGCGGTGGAACAGGTGCAAGAGTATTCCTTACAGCAAGAGAGATACCTGACTGTTCTGAAAAAGGTGATGCTAAGAGAACATTAGGACTTCCTGATAGCATATTTGATATTAATATACCTGAAGACTTAGCCGCTTGTTTAAATAATGCATTATTTGATGCTGGTTATGATCCAGATAAAATATTTATAGATACACAGCCTATAAACGACTTACTGGATCTATTGAAATTTATGACACCAGGTTATGATGGTTTGGGCATAGAAGAATTAACACCAGGCTTCCTAGAAAAACTAGGAATACCACCTGGAGACTACAATATTGATAGTCTGTGTATTGATGCTGTTTTAGAAACACCTAACTCACCTATCAGAAGATCAAACAAAATTAAATCAGGAACAAATTTATTGGATCCAGATGGATTCCAAATTGCTACAATTCCAGACTCACCAACTATTGCAATTAATTGTATTGACACCATTGGTAATGGATATGGCGGCAATGGTACTCCAGGAGATTCAGATTCAGGTGTTGGAAGAAACGGACAAGATCCAAATAGTATTTTAGGTGACGCAAATGTAGTGTTCCATACAGATATGTTCCAATATGAATTAAGAACAACAAGTGGTGAGCCAGTTAATACAACCAGATTACAACAGGAATGTCAAGTATTGTACTTAGAAAGTTCAAGGTATAGTACAGAGTCAGGTTTAACACTATCAGAATTTGGTAATGTTTGGATAGATAATTACAATAACGAGGGTTGGGCATACTTTGAAGGCGGAACACAAAAAGTATCACAACCTAAACTAGTAGATACTACTTTTGTAGATAATGCTATACTATATGATAAAGAATCAGGTGAAAAATTATACGACTTGCATTTTTATGATCCATTTAAAGGAGTAATACCTGGATTTATACAAAAAGAAATAGCATTTACAGGCGAAAGCGATCCTGTAGTTTATAATAACGCAAGAAGTGGCTTTGGAAGAAAAGATATAGGTAAAGTATGGTGGAATACTAGTACGATAGCATATAAATGGTACGAGCAATCAGATTCCAATAGAGAAAGATGGTTAAATTGGGGTAGTACGTTCCCTGGAAGTGGAATTACACTTTACGAATGGGTAGAAAGTACAAATCCTCCTGTAAATTATTCAGGCACAGGAACTCCTAAAAATAATTCAGAGTTTGTGTTGGAAAGACGCATCAATAGAGTAAATGGTAGGTATACAAATTACTATTACTACTGGGTACAAAATAAAGAAGAGTTAGAGAGCATATCAATAGAAGACCTTGGTAGAGAATACGATACATTTACGTTAGCAAAATATCTAGCAGATCCTATAGGTGCAGGACTACCATTAATTAGTTTTGTTAGTGATAAAGCAATGGTGTTAAGTAATATTGCACCATTACTAAGAGAAGACGAGCAAAATTTACAAATTAACTTTAGCAGAAACTTAAATCCAGTAGGACAAAAGCATACAGCATGGAAACTGATTAGAGAACAAGATAATAACAGCGATATACCAGAAGATTTAAGTAATAAACTGATAGATAGTTTAGCAGGTAGTGATGCATTAGGCCAAACAGTTCCAGATCCACTTTTAAGTGAAGTAGAAGCATATGGTATTAAGTTTAGACCAAGACAAAGCATGTTTAAAGATGTAAAA